>Ga0209221_1000039_pt1 | contig 74104 bp, 60 predicted proteins | sample BlaSpr_A8_Ref_O2_FD_187989 | JGI IMG/M metagenome (GOLD analysis project Ga0209221, IMG submission 187989) | Forest soil microbial communities from Thunder Bay, Ontario, Canada - Black Spruce, Ontario site 2_A8_Ref_O2 (SPAdes) (version 2) | ecosystem: Environmental > Terrestrial > Soil > Boreal...
CTGCGGGACCCGCCCCTTCATGATCGCTGATGAATAGAATCAGCGACAGAGACAGCACAGGCAAGATTGCCTGTGCCACTGTCCTGCCGTGGAAGTAGATATTACTTGGCGAAGCTGGCGACGGCGGCTGCTTCGTTGTCGTAGGTGTCGAACACGGTCATCAGCTTGGTTACTTGCAGGACTTCTTTGAACTTCGAGCCGAGGTTGGCCAGCTTCAGGACGGCGCCTTGCGAGCGTGCGCTGTGGAAGGTGGCTACCAGGGTGCCGAGGCCGGCGCTGTCAATGTAACCGACTTGGGCCAGGTTCAGCACGATCTGCTTCTTGCCGGCGGCGAGCAGGCTCTTGACCTTCTCACGGAAGGCATTGCTTTCTTCGCCCAGCACGATGCGCCCTTCGATCTCCAGCACCGTCACGCCATTCACTTCGTTATCAACCATTCTGAGTGCCACGTTCGCGCCTCCTGGAAAATTCGAAATCGTATTTGGAATCGGTAGAGCGGAGAAGTCACTGCCCGGGGGCGGCGATCTTTCTCTTCAGTAAAAATCCGAGCAGGACATGTAATAACCGCAAGACGCGCAGATCATTTTGCAACTGCGCTGCTCCAGCCGGGCTGAACATCGCGGGCAATACTGCGAAGGCTCGGGCTGTGCCTCGCGATTGGTGATTTCCGTCTCGGCTGCTTGCGCCTGCGGAACTACGGCTTCCGGCTGTCCCATTTCTAGTAGTCCTTCGGACGCACGTTTATAGCACATCCGGGGTGTGGGGAAAAGCCAAGGTGAACTTTCGGGGCAGCAACAGGGGACCTGGGTTCGACCAATGCAAAGGGCCCTTGGGCTGGCTGAGCTCAGGTGGAATGGGCTCAGGACCAGGTCGCCGCGACCGAACTGGAAGAGTCAGGAAGCTGACGTTTCCGACTCCTGCGGCGCGTATTTGATCGAGAACCATTTTCACGTCGCCGTACTTGCCGCGGGCATCAGCCAAGATGTAAACCCTATTTTCCGCACCACTGCTTATTCCAACTTTTATATGAGCAGGCAGGTCTTCCGGGCCGACTCCTTGATTGCCCAAGTAAACGCGTCCGTCACGCGTAACCGCCACCCGCAATACGTCTTCACGAAGGGCCTCAGACAGCCGCCTGAAGTGCCGGCTCTCGGCTAAATCAACGCTCACCCCGGAGTGCGGTAGCGGAGTGGCGCCCAAGAACGCGAACAGCAACCCGCATAGCACCGCAGCATGTGCAGAGGCGTCGATCCTGCAGAAATACTCTGATCGCCTTTTCGCGGTCCTTCGGCGCGAGGCCACCGATGGGGGAGGGTCTTGCTCCAGGTACTTGAGGCGAGCCATGGCGATTAGACACCGGCGAGGCTACAAAAGTTCAGCGTCTGGGTCGTGGCGGCTGATGGTGGTAAAGTATCGGCAACCGGCGGGTAGTTTGCAGCGTCATATGAACAGGGCGCAGCGGAGAGAATGATGAGACCGCGGTTGATGTTCGGGTTCGTAGGCGTGCTGGTACTGGCTCTGCCGTCGATAGCCGCGGCGCAGCGCGGAGGGTCCGGCGGGTTCGCTGCCGGTGGCCACGTAACCGCTGTCTCTGCAGGTGCGCCGCATCCTGCCAGCGTCGTGCGCACAGCTTCAGGTGCTCCCACAGCAGTTCCTATTGGAAACTCCGCGGTACGAACACGAGCTACTATTCATAGCGCCGACGTGCCTTCCCGGCATGCGGGATTGTCTTCTCCAGCGCTGCGAAACCCCAACACAGGCAACAGAGTGTTTGCCCCGATCGGCACGCCTTTGGGCGGCCGGCGCAATCCGCTGCCGGTTGCCACGCCGCGCGTGGTTTATCTGCTCGGAGTCGGTGGATATTATTACGCGGCGCCTGGCGACGCGGCAGTGGATCAGGCGCAAGCAGGTGTGGAGCAAGAGAGCCAGCAGGGCGATGATCAGCAAGCCACCGCTGACAACGCAGGCGACGGCGAGCGGGAAGGCGAACGCGGTGATAATCGCGATGGCGGGCGGAACGAAGGGAGTGCGGCGGCGCGGGCGCCGGAGCAGCACGAGGCTGCGGCGGAGGTCGAGGAACAGGAACCGTTGCCGGACGTCGGTACGTTGACGCTGGTGTTGCGCGACGGAAGCCATCTGGACGTTGTGGCCTTCACGATGACGCAGGGGCAAGTGGTTTACATCACGCCGGAAGGCCGGCGTCTTACCATATCCGCAGAAATTTTCGACGCGGATGCTACACAACGCGTGAATCAAGAGCGCGGAACACCGATGCAACTTCCTCTGTAACGACTGCGAAGTGGTTTTGCACACTGCGGTGCCCTGATCTGAAGTCAGCAAAACAAATGCTCGTGGGAAACGCTTCGCCATTGCGACAGCGGGCACGGCATGCCGTGCCCCTACGGAGTCGCCGCAGAGTCGACGCCTGGGCAAGTTGGGGCGCAGCAAGCAGCGCCCCTACCGATTCAAAACCAATTCAACGACCAAGGTCTGGCGAGACGCCTGCCTACCGGTAAGCAGGCGGCGCTACTGCGACCGAGTCGTCTAACTTTCTGAGCGGCGGACGGGTTCGGGCATGTAGAGGCCGGCGTCGGCTGGGAGGCCGGCGCGTTCGAATTGGATGGTGGTGTGGGTGATCTGGAAGTCGTGGTCGAGGACTTCGTGGATTTTGGCGAGGACTTTTTCGCTTTCTTCCATGTGCATGTCTGGAATGCAGATGTGGCAGGAGAGCGCGTTGAGATCGGTGCCTAGCGTCCAGATGTGGATGTCATGGACTTCCTGGACACCTTCGATTTTTAGCATGGCGCGGGCGACTTCTTCGAGGGCGATGCTGCGCGGCAGGCCTTCGAGCAGGATGTGCGTGCTTTCGCGCAAGATGCCGATGCCGGACCACAGCACCATGGCGCCGATGGCGATGCCGATGACCGGGTCTGCCCAGGTGGTGCCGGTGTAACGGATGGCGAGCGCGCCGACGACAATGGCGACGTTCGAGAGCGCGTCACCCAGATTGTGAATCCAGACGCTGCGCAAATTAAGGTCGCGGCGGCCGCTGGACAAGGCGAGGGTGATGCTGCCGTTGATCAGCAGGGCGAAGACGGAGACCCAGAGCATCAGGCCGGTTTTCACTTCCACTGGAGTGCGCAGGCGCAGCACTGATTCGTAGATTAGGCCGAGCGAGACGAGAGTGAGCAGCATGGCATTGACGAATGCGGCGAGGATTCCGGCGCGGTGGTAGCCGTAGGTTTTTTGCGGCGTGGGGGGCTTGGCGGCCCAGCGCATCGCGAGCCAGGAAAGTACGAGAGTCGGTACGTCGGTAAGGTTGTGCACTGCGTCGCTGACGAGGGCGATGGAATGTCCCGCGTAGCCGGCGAGCAGCTCGACGGCAACCAAGGCGAATGTGGCTACGACTGCGGCGCCTAATGCGAGAGTCATGCCCTCGGCGGGAAGCGAAACGTGCGAATGGCCGCCCAGGCCATGGCTGTGACCATGATCGTGGTCGTGGGCATGGTCGTGGCCGTGGCTGTGGCCGTCGTGAGAGTGGTCGGCAGATTTTTGGGCTTCCTGGTGCATCGGGTCGATTCTAACCGCGATTTGGTTTGGCTTACAGCGAGGATTCGCAGGCGGTCCGAAGTCCATAACGGCGCGGATCATGACCATCGTCGGGAACGAACGCGTTGGCCGAAACGCAATTGACTTACCTCGGCGCACCCGCCTACCATGGCACAGTTTCGTGAACCTCAACTCTCAGAGGGGGCGCAGGCGCGCAGCGTCGCTAACCGCCCGGCGATGACGCACCAATCGGCCAAACTGGTTTTCTGGGGCGTGCGCGGCTCGACGCCGACGCTCGAGCGCGACACCTGGCGCTATGGCGGGAACACGCCTTGCCTGGAACTGACCGCGCCGGACGGGACCAAGTTTATTTTGGATTGCGGCACGGGGTTGCGCATGCTCGGCAACCATCTGACGGAAAAGCAACGCGGGATGGGCATCGAGGCGCACATCCTGGTGACGCATTATCATTGGGACCACATTCAGGGCATCCCGTTCTTTCATCCGTTCTTCGAATCGCAGAATCGCTTCCACTTTTATAGTTTCCAATCCAAATATTTGGGGCCGAATAGCCTGGAACAGGTGTTTGCGGCGCAGCTGGCCAGCCCCTATTTTCCCGTGGATGTAACCATGATGACGGCGGCGCGGGATTTTCGCGAGGTGGCCGACGCGGAAACATTTGAGATTAATGGCACACATATTACGGCGCGCTATTTGAATCATCCGCAGGGATGCCTGGGGTACCGGATCGAAACGACTGGCGGGTCGATCGTTTACGCGACCGACAATGAGCCTGGGGAGCACACCTGCGATCAAAATCTGCGGCAGCTGGCACACGGGGCGGACGTGCTGATCTACGACGCGCAATATTCTCCGGAGCAGCTGGCTTCGGACCGCAGAGGCTGGGGACATTCCAGCTGGCTGGAGGGAGTGAAGATCGCGCGCGAGGCCAAGGTGCGGAATTTGGTTTTGTTCCACCACGATCCGGATTCGCCGGACAAGGTGGTGGACGGGTTTCTTTCCGCGGCGCGGCAGGAATTTCCGGCGACATGGGCGGCCACCGAAGGGATGTCGATCAGCTTGAGCGAGCGCGGCGTGGCCGTGGAGATGAAGGAAACGCGGACGGGAATTCGGCGGCGGCTGCGTTTTGCAGCAGTGGTGAGCGGGCAGACCGAGGACGGGCGGCCATTCGAAGAAAAAGCGACGGTGCGCGATATCAGTTTGCAGGGAGCTTACCTGGCGCTGCATAGCCGGCCGCGGCTGCAGTCTGAAGTGCGCGTGGTGATTGAGGCCTCGAGCGATCCAAAGGTTTCCAGCGTGATGACGTTGCGCGGCACGGTGGTGCACTTCGAGCTGGGGCGCGAGAAAAATCAGAATGGCGTGGGCGTGGTGTTCGTCGAGGATCCAGATCCGGGTAGGCCGCGCGACTAGCTGCTTTCTTTAGAACCCCCTCATAAACATCCAGCCGGAATAGAAAAGCGTGGCTTCAGGGGCTGAAGCCCCTTCTTTCGCGGTGTTTTCGGTGGGGCTGAAGCCCCGCCCTTCCCGTGCAACCCATTGATGAGGCGGTTTCTAGTTACCTTAGCTTCTCAAACCTTTTTAACTCTGCCGCGACGATTACGGTCTTGTGTCTGGCGTGCGCACGTGTTCGGGGCGAACCCCCACTCCGACCAGGCGCGCGGGAATGCGCCGCAAGATTGGAAACATCTGCAGAAGCTTTAGCGCAAACGGCAGGCTGGTGATCGGGTGTGAGTGGCGCATCGCTGGGCCGAGGAAGCGTTTGTGCGCGAAGACCTGGAAACCCTGCGTTACGCGCGTGGGGAATTCGCGGCGACTTTGGATTTTGCGGAGATGCTCATCGCTGACGGAGCCTTTTGCGAGCGGCGCGGCGAGTTCGTTCGCTGCGGCAACCGCGTCTTGAATCGCGAGATTGATGCCGACGCCGCCGATCGGAGACATGGCATGCGCGGAATCGCCGATGCACAGGAGCCCGGTGCGCGACCACTTGCGCAAACGATCCACGGCGACGGAAAGCAGCTTGACGTCGTTCCAGTCCTTTAGTTCTGCGAGGCGTTCGCGCAAGAATGGCGCGACGGTGGCGATTTCCTGCTGAAAACTCGCGAGCCCCTTTTCGCGAATGGCGTCGAATCCGCCTTTCGGGATTACATAGGCGCACTGCCAGTATTCGTCGCGGTCGAGCGTTACGAGGATCTTCCCTGCCCTGAAGCGGCCGAGAGTTTGATTCGGATCATTTGGCTGGCGCGTGACGCGCATCCAGAGCGCGTCAATGGGCGCGCCGAGGTCCAGCACTTCGAAGCCGGCCTTTTCGCGGACGATCGAACGGCGGCCGTCTGCTCCGATGGTTAGATCGGCGCGCACTTCCACAGCGCCGTTTGGTGATTTGGCGCGAACGCCAGCGACTTTGCCGTCCTCGATGAGCAAGTCGGTGGTTTCGGTTTCCAAGCGCAGATGAAAACCGGGATAGGCTTTGGCTTTTTCCGCGATGAAATTCAGGAATTCCCACTGCGGCATCAGCCCGACAAATTTGCAGTGCGTGGGGAGATGCGAAAAATCTCCGACGGTGACGACGAAGTCGTCAACTTGCGCGCCGATCTGCGAGAGTTCCTGATGCGGGCGGCGCAGGAAATCTTCCAGGACTCCCAGCTCGTACATCAGCTCGAGCGTGGAGGGATGGACGGTATCGCCGCGAAAATCGCGCAGGAAATCAGCATGCTTTTCCAGCACAACTACGTCAACTCCGGCGCGTGCGAGCAGATAGCCGCACATCATTCCCGCGGGGCCGCCGCCGACTATGCAACAACGCGTGGTGATCGTTTCGGAGGCTGGATTTTCTTGGGGCATGACCCGGCTCCTCTTTCCATTCGCGTCATGGCACGTCTGGCGCGCGTGGCGCTCCTCAAATCGCTGACCGGGAAGCGCGAGGATTCGCGGGGGCGCGCGGTCTCTCAATAGCTACAGTAATCACGCGCCGTTTGGATGTCCAGCTCAGGAAAGATTGATTGCGGTGGCGCGGTTCAGTCAACCAGAGGTTCGATGCACGGGTCGCGGGCGGTTTACTTCGTGTCGGTGGGGAGTTGCGCGAGCTGCGCATCGAGATCGGCGAGCGCGCGCTCCAGTTGTTCGCGGTAACGCGGGCCCTGGCTGGCTTGTAGTTGTTTTTCGACGCGCGCGCGGGATAGCAGCAGCACGCCGCGCTTGCGGCGCGTTTCGATCTGATCTTGCGAAACTTGCTTCTTGTTCTGGCGGTCCTCTTTCGACTGAAATTCCTGGACCTGACCTTCTACTGCCTTGCTTTCCCATCCCCTAGCCATGGCTTCGATTCTAATTTGGAGAGGCGAAAATCGGGATGCATTTTTTGCGGAAGTTTCCTTGGCTGGTTTGGGCGAACGGGGCGCCGGAGCGTGAGCGCGCGTCCGCGCGGTAGTCTGCAATTGGTCCGCGAGATGCGCGCGGCGGGGAAATTTGGGTACACTTGGGCGCGCGAATACTCAGGCGGCGCGGAGGAATGGAATGAAATTCGATGCCATAGTGATCGGCACCGGGCAGGCAGGCAAACCACTTTCGTTCGCGCTGGGGGATTTAGGCTGGAAAGTCGCGCTGATCGAGCGCGCGGAATTAGGCGGCACGTGCGTTAATATCGGCTGCACTCCCACAAAAACGATGGTGGCGTCGGCGCAGGTGGCGCATTACGCGCGCGATGCAGCTCGTTGGGGAGTGCGGGCCAGCGACGTTCGCGTGGACATGCCTGCTGTCGTGGCCCGCAAGAATCGCGTGGTGGAAAATGCCCACAAGAGCATCCAAAAACGCATTGACGAGAGGCCTAGTATAAAGCTGGTCCGCGGACCGGCCAAATTTACCGCGCCAAATCAGGTGCAGGTGGGTGCGGAAGTTTTCGAGGGCGAGAAAATTTTTATCAATACCGGAGCGCGGCCGGCGATTCCGCAGATTCCTGGACTTGAGACGGTTCCGTTTCTAACCAACGCCACGATTATGGAGCTGCAAGCGGTGCCGGAGCATTTGCTGGTGCTCGGTGGCGGCTACATTGGATTGGAATTCGGGCAAATGTTCCGCAGGTTCGGGAGCCGCGTGACGATTATTCACAATGGCGAACGCATCCTGCCGCGCGAGGATCCCGACATTGTGTCGGCGTTGCAAACGGCGTTGGAAGCGGAAGGGATCGTACTGAGGATGAATGTGGAGACGAAGCGCGTGGAGAATCGCAGTGGCGCGATTGCCCTGACCGTGGAATCCGGCGGGCGTAGCGAGACATTGCAAGGGTCACACTTGCTGGTCGCGACGGGGCGGAAGCCGAATACACACGATCTGGGTCTGGAAACGGCGGGCGTTCTGACTGGTTCGCGCGGCTACATCAAAGTGAATGGCCGGTTGGAGACGAACGTCCCAGGAATTTGGGCGCTGGGCGACGTGAAAGGCGGGCCAGCGTTTACGCACATTTCTTACAACGATTATCAGATTGCGTACGCGAATATAATCGAGGGGAAAAACCTCACGATTGAAAACCGCTATCTGCCCTACGCGCTTTTCACGGACCCGCAACTGGGACGCGTGGGCATCACTGAATCAGTTGCGCGCGCCTCCGGCCGGAAATTCAAGATGGGCACGTATCCGATGTCGAGCGTGGCGCGCGCGATCGAACGCGACGAAACCGCGGGCCTGATGAAGATCATCGTGGACGCACAAAACGATCGCATCCTAGGCGCGGCAATTCTGGGCAGCGAAGGCGGCGAAACGGTGCAGATCCTCGGCGCGATGATTCTGGCGGATGCGCCGTACACGGTGCTTAAAGGCGCGGTGTACATCCACCCCACATTGGCCGAAGGATTTTTCGGCCTGATGGAATCGGTGAAGCCCGCCAATTGATCCCACAGGATTCAATCGGCCGATTCGGCGGATAGACTCTGCGGGCAGCCAATCACGTAGGTAATTCGGACGCGCAGCCATCCTCCGGGCTGTTCCCCAATTTCCCAACGGTATCCCGTGCCCGCAAGTTCACTGGTCATCTCTCGAAGTTCCCCGAGCGAGTAGGACCGCAAGCAAGATACCAAGCCGTCGAAGAACAGAACGAAAGGAATCACCGGAATCAGATAGTTCCACAGAAGCCGCGACCAACGGAAAGGGCGCCGGAAGGGGAGAAATAGCCATGCCCCGACCGGAACGAGCAACACGGAAAGGAATGTGAACATGTGACGCGCGGTCGCCTCAAAGATAGCAATGCCCTGCCGCGTGATAACAGCATCTTGCAAAAGGTGGCGCGCCTCGTCTGGATTCAAATGGTGAAAGCAGGAAAAGAGTGTCCGGAATCCCCGAAGGTCTCCCGGGACCTGTGTTGCGTCAATCGAGTGCTTGAGGAAATGGATGCGATTCGCGGTGAGCGCGTCCAAGTCATGAAGTTTTGTGGTGTTCGGGTATTTGTCGGTCAGGAAAACTTCGGGTGTACTCGCGCCGTGCATTTTGAAATTATGCACGAGGGATGGCCAAGGTCCGCCGGCCCCCGAACACAAGTCCACGACGCGCTCGGAACCACATTCTTCCAGGCGTTTTCGCAACAGTTGCGCGATCGGCTGATAGGTATTGGTGACCTCCAGGATCATCTGTAGCGCGTCAACGAACTGGTCGCGGAGGAATTGCGGAAACCATGGTTGCTCGTGAATCTCGAAGAGTCGCAAAGGGGTAGCCACCTTCTCCGGGCGTCTGGGGAATCTTCTCAGCTAAAGTTCCAACGGCAAGCCTTCGTTCGTGATGCCTCCCGCACAAATTGCGCGTCCGTCGTCATACCAATTGACGGGCTTGATCCAGCGTCATCTGCAGAAGAGCTCTACGCTCAAGGGGAACACACTCCAGAGTCGAACGCTGGAGGTTGATGGCAGATTATGCTTAGATTGCCACGGAGTTGTCACATCCTCGTAAACAATCGTCGGACAACTCTGTGACAACCTTCGTGACTACTGCAGTGGCAAATCATGTAGCACCATGCTCTCAACTTGTGCTACGGCTGTTGATCGTTCTGCGCGGCAACCGGGGTGCGGTGTTCGTGGAGTTCAGCGACGGATTCGGTTATGGCGTAGCCGGGCGGGATCTGGAATAGCGCGGGGTCGGGCTCGGTGCGATCAACATTTCGCATGGCGATGGTGGTTTTCATTCCCGTCTTGGTGTTGCCGGTAATTGTCAAAACGAGCGCTGAAAGTGACTCGGCGCACCAACGCTCGGATGTGCTACCGCCGTTTGGCGATTCTTCGGGCGCGGTGGCGCCAAGCATCGGCAGGGTGACGCGTTCGCCGTGCGCTTCCAGGCCCTCAATGATTTGATCCCCCAAGTCTTCCACTTGAAAACGCGCAGCATTCCGGGCCGAAGACAATCGGGAGGAGCAGAATGCTCGCCGTGTGCCCTGTTGAAGCGCCCCCGAACGTGTCGCGCTGGGGCGAGAATGGATAATCCTCGCAGTCAGTGTCGCCGTATCGATTTGCGTCAAGGTTTGGGCGACGGGATCGCAAATCGTGATGAGGTGCAGCTCGACTTTGCTTCCGGCGTCCGGGCCGGTATCACGCTTGAATTCTCCGGCGACTCTTTCGGTGCGAACGCGTCCTTGGCTGTCGCGCGCGACCGATTCCGGAAAGTTCGGCCTCAGAGTTGCATTCATCTCGGTATGGCCTGTGGTGATGAGGGTAACGTCCGCGTGAAACGGATTATTTGCGACCACGCCGACGTCGCCGAAACCGACGGTATTCGCGCTGCATTGCGATTGAGCAGATGACGCGGAGAGGAGCAGCAAAACACAACCACTGACTAGCGAGAACGGAAGAAGCAGGCAGGAGCGCATGGCAGTCCCTCGTATGTTCGACTGAGCTGCAGGCCCGCGAATCGGCGAATAGGATTCGCGCGCGGACGTTTGGGTTGCGTCGCCCGGCCGCCCATCGTGCCACACTTTTGATGCGGCGAGCCAGCTTGATAATTCAGCGCTGATAATTGCGGTCGTGGGTCATGTTGTGGCTACCGGCTATGAATCGTAGCCGCGGGGGTGGCGTTGATGCCAGCGCCAGGCGGAGTCAATAATCGTGTGCAGATCGGATTTCGCAGGCACCCAGCCGAGAACGGATTTTGCTCTTGCGGGATCGGCTACCAGGCTCGGTGGATCGCCCGCGCGCGGAGGTTCGACGCGAACGCGAATTTCGCGTCCGGTTACTTTGCGCGCGGCTTCGATGACTTCCATGACGGAATAGCCGTGACCTGTGCCGAGATTCAGGAAATCGGATGCGCCGCCGCGGCGCATATGGCCCAGCGCGCGAATGTGCGCATCGGCCAGGTCCACTACGTGAACGTAATCGCGAATGGCCGTGCCATCCGGCGTGGGATAATTGTTTCCAAACACAGGAACTTCCGACGATTCTTTCGCTGCGGCCAGCAGAGTATTCGGGATCAGATGCGCTTCCGGCTCGTGGTGTTCGCCGCACCTTGCGGTCGCGCCGGCGGCATTGAAGTAGCGAAGGGCAACGAATTTCAGCCCATACGCCACGTCGTAGGAATGTAGCAGCCGTTCCATGAATAATTTCGACCAGCCATAGGGATTCACCGGCCACTGCGGTTCGTTTTCGGAAATGGGGATGTGCTGAGCATCTCCGTAGGTAGCGGCGGTGGAGGAGAAGACCACGCGGCGCACTCCGACGTGCAGCAGCGCGCTCATCATGGCGATGCCCTGCTCGACGTTGTTCTCGTAATACCAGGCGGGGTCCTTCACGGATTCACCGACGTAGGCCAATGCGGCGAAATGGATGCAGGACTCGAGCTCGTGCTCGGCGGCGATGCGCTCGAGCAGAGCGCGGTCGCCAATTTTGCCCTGATAGAACGGGATGTCCGCATCTAGCGCCGGCCGGTGGCCGCGCACCAAATTGTCGAGCACCACCACGCGCTCGCCTGCGGCGCGCAATAGCTCCACGGTCACGCTGCCGATGTAACCGGCTCCTCCCGCTACGAGAATCGCCATCCGCCATCCTTCGAAGTCTGAATTTGTAGAGCGTCTGCGTGAATCTAAGAGCGCACTACTTTACTACGCGACGCGCTAATGCGGAGCGAGGAACTCCAGCGTGGTAGGCGAAAAAATACGCTGCGCGATTTTGTGAGAACTAGAGCATATGAATGACGACGGCAAAATCGGTAGTTCAGTAGCTGAAGCCGCCGTCGTTTTGGGGAGTTTAAGTCGTGGCCCGTCGAGCCTGTCACAGACAGGCTCTCAGGATGAACTAAAGCCACGAGCTACCGAGCAAAGTCAAAGGCAAAATCGAAGTCAAAGGCGGCGGTCCCGCGAAGGCTGGACGGTCGCTACAACGGCGACGACAAAGGCAAAGCCAGAAGCAACGGCTGCCCGGTTCGATGAAGCTGAACCGACCGCTACAGAGGCAGCGGCGCGCTGCAAGCGGCAGCCCGGCAAATCAGGCGCGGTTGGGATTGTAGAAGATACAGTAGAGCAAACCGATGATAGCCAGGATTGCGCCCCACCATACGCTTGCGTGCAAGTCGTAGAGAACCACTTTGACGACGGGCGGATGGGAAATCTGGTAAACTCCGGCGCCAAAAATGAGCACGCCATTGACCAGCAGCGAGATGCCTATGAAGAACCAGATGGAAATCGTACCGTCAGATCGCATGGACCTCACCAGAACATAATATTGAGTGCAATGAATACGATGGCCACGATCACGGCCCAGAATGCCGGTCTGTGATAGAGCGGAACCTGCGCTTCGGTGGGAATTACCGTGGCGCCATAGACCAGGCCGACCAATTCGCTTTCTGGTTTGGGCTTCGTGACCATGCTGACCGCAACCGTCACAACCACACAGATGATCCAGGACCACAGGCCGCGGTACATATTTTCCGCCATGTCTTTCGCGTTGCTGGAAAGCGCGACGTAACGCAGCGCGGTGGGATCGAATTTAACCCACGCCCACATTCCGACGGAAGAAACTGTGCCGGCCAGCAAGCCCCAGAATCCGCCCGCTGCGGTGGCGCGTTTCCAGAGCATGCCCAGAATCACGGTGCCGAAAAGTGGCGCGACGAAGAAACTGAAGAGTGCCTGCACGTAATCCATGATGCTGAGGAACTGCATCACCAGGTAGGCGGTGCCGATGCTGATCAGCACGCCCAAAATTGTGGACCAGCGGCCCATCAGCACGTAGTGCGCGTCGGTGGCCGTCTTCTTGATCAGCGCCTTGTAGATGTCGTAGGTCCAGACCGTGGAGAACGCGCTCACGTTGCCGGCCATGCCAGACATGAAGCCGGCGATCAGCGCGGTGATTCCCAGGCCCAGCAGACCGGGACCGCAGTAGCGTGCGAGCATCAGCGGCAACACTTCGTTGTAGCTGTGCCCGCCGGTCGCGACCGCGACAGCTTCTCCGGTGAGCTTCATCGGCAGCACGGCGAGGCCCAGCAAGCCGGGAAGAATCACGATGAAGGGCACGAACATTTTGAACGCCGCGCCGATGATGGGCGCCATTTTCGCCGCGCGCAAATCTTTGGCAGCCAGCACGCGTTGCACAACAAGGAAGTCCGTCGTCCAGTACGCGAAGGAAATCACGAAGCCCAAGCCGAAGACGATGCCCGTCCAGTGAATTCCCATGGGATTGTCTTTGAACGAGCCGAGCGTGGACCAAAGATGCGTGTATTCGACCGAAGCATTTTGGGCGACTTTGAGCTGCAGCGCTTTCCAGCCGCCCGCTTCGATCAATCCGAGAATTGGAATCAGCAGCGCGCCGGCCCAGATCAGGATGAACTGCAGCACTTCGTTGAAAATCGCGGAGCGCAAGCCGCCGAGCGTGACATAGACCGCGACAGTGATGGAGGAAATCCAAATGCTGAAATTGATGTCCCAGCCGAGGACGACTTTCATTACCAGCGCCATCGCGTACATGTTGATGCCGCTCATCAGCACCGTCATGAACGCAAAAGAAATCGCGGAAAGGGCGCGGCTGGCTTCGCCGAAACGCAGCTTCAAATAACCGGGCACCGAGTGCGTTTTGGAAATGTAGTAGAACGGCATCATCACGAGGCCGAGGAACAACATGGCCGGTATGGCGCCAATCCAATACCAGTGCGCCGCGAGAATACCGTATTGATAGGAGGCAGCGGCCCAGCCCATTAGCTCCAGCGCGCCCAGGTTTGCGGAAAGAAAGCTGAGGCCGGCGATCCATGCCGTCATTTCTCGCCCGGCGAGGAAGAAATCTTCGCCGGTGTTTGAGCGCCCCTTCAGGTAGAAGCCAATGGCCAGCACCAGGACGAAATAAAAGACCACGATTACGAGATCCACCGGTGCCAGGTGCACCAAGCGATCTCCGGTGGTCATCGCCAAGCCCAGATTCATCATTCGTTTTCCGCCTGTGTTGCTTTGCGCTGGCCGGGCAGCCCGGCTATTCGAACGTCGTGTACGGACACGTTAAGGCAAAGACTAACATTAACCGGCATGCTTACTCGCGCCCAGATCGCGCGAAGTATCGGAAGAGGAACTGTGGGCGCGCGATGAGGCATGGCGAGCGCCGTGAAGCTCCGCACATCCGTATTGCAAGTATACGTTTACCGGATAAGGGGATTTAGCACAGGCGCTGCTACGGCGTCAACTAAGGAATGTGCTCGAGAGCGAATTGAGCGAGCTTCTGAGCCGGGCTGAGTTGCGGAGCTGTGTCGCTGGCGTCTGCGGAGTGATTGCCGGAGAGGTACTTCAGCGGCTGAGGCCCGACGCATTTTGGCAGGTGCGATGTGGCGGCTAAACAGTTCGTGCGAGAACGCGAGATTCATTCTCTCAGCGGCTAAAGCCGCTCAGAATTTGCGCCGGTTACGGCACGGCGGAAGCCGTGCCCTGACGCAAAACGGTAGTTCTCACACTGACTTTAAAGCCAAGACCTACAAAGATTCCCGCGTTCGTAGGCCGACTCATGAGCCGCAATCCGCGAACAATCCCGAGTTCGCGCACGGGCTCTTTAGCCAAGACCTACAAAGATCATTGTTTCCGGGCGGTCTCGGATTCGCGCGTGCGTGATTTTGCTTGCCACGCTTCGGGCACATCCACCAGCGAGGGATTCAGCTCGGCTACGGAATCGCAGCCCATCAAGCGAAGGACGCGCTCGAGATCGTCGCGCAAAATCTCCAGCGCGCGCACCACGCCTGCATGCCCTGCGGCGCCCAGTCCGTACGCGTACGCGCGGCCCACCAGAACAGCTTGCGCTCCCATGCAAATAGCTTTGACGATATCGGTACCGCGGCGCACGCCGCCATCCAGCAACACTTCTGCCTGGCCGTTCACCGCCGCGACGACTTCGGGCAGAGCGCGCAGCGTGGCCGACACGGTGTCGAGTTGCCGCCCGCCGTGATTCGAGACCACGATGCCGTCGGCGCCGCCGTCAATCGCGCGGCGCGCGTCGTCACCGGTGAGCACGCCCTTCACCACGAGCGCGCCGGGCCACAGTTTGCGCAGCCAGCGTAAATCCTCCCAGGTGACTACCGCGCTCGCCAGCGCCGCGCCCACGTGCGTCATCTTCAACGGGCCGGCGTCGCGCGTCACGACATTTTCGAGGCGCGGCACGCCGCCATCGAGCAGAAAGGCGGCCAACCATCGCGGATGCATGAGCACGTCGGGAAGGAACGGAATTTTCGCGAGCAACGAACTGCCAAGCAATTCCTTGATGCCGTTGCGCACGTCGCGCTCGCGCAGGCCGGCGATTGCGGTATCAATGGTGATGACGAGCCCGGAAAAACCGGCCACGCGCGCGCGTTCGATCGCGGCTTCCGCGACCTCACGTCCGCCCATCATGTACAGCTGGTACCAGACGGGGCCGGTGGAAGCGGCCTTGGCTTTTTCCAGCCTGTGCCCGGAAACCGTCGAGAGGATAAATGCGGTGCCGAACTCGCCGGCGGCGCGCGCTGCGGCCAATTCTCCATCGGGGTGCAACAGGCGACTGTAACCAATCGGCGCCAGAATCGCGGGAAAAGAAAGGCCGTGCCCCAGGACGCGAGTGCGCAAATCGCATTTCTTGATGGCCACAGCGTGACGCGGACGGAGAACGACTTCCTCGAACACGCGGCAGTTTTCGCGCAGCGTCACTTCGTCGCCCGCGCCGCCGTCCACGTAGTCGAACACCGCGTGCGGAAGCCGTTTGCGCGCGAGGCGGCGCAAATCCTCGATATTGACGACGTGCGGAGAATCTAGCCGAGCCATTGCCCTCCTCGTTTCCTAGGTTGCCTCTAGTTTCGCGCCGCGTTCTCGCGGAAATCGTTTAGTGGCCGGGCGGCAAACGCGCGTCACCCATGTGGCGCCGGCTCCACGCGCATTATAAGCTAGCGCAGCGATTTTTCGCGCGCGAGCGCAAACACTTGCTGCCTGCTGAAACGTTTCGCTATAAGATGATTCGACCAGGCCGGGCCCGTAGCTCAACTGGTTAGAGCAGCAGACTCATAATCTGCGTGTTCTAGGTTCAAGTCCTAGCGGGCCCACCAATTAATCGATAAGTCGAAACGTTGCAATCAGTCGATTTGCCCGATTTCCGTCCCGTCCTCCAATTTGAGAACATCCGAGAACAAAACTCCTGCGACTCGTTCGACGGCGCGACGTTGCGAGTCGGGGGATTGCGTGCGCGCAGGTTATTGAACGTGGTACCAAGATCCGAGTGCCCCAGCAGGGACTGCGCGGTCTTGATAGACTCGCCCACTTCTGCAAACAACGTCGCGTGAGTGTGCCGGAACGAATGCCAGGAAATGCTTGCTTGTCTGATTCGGTCACACGCGGGCGCGAGCATGCGGTTGTAGAGATTCTTCGAGCTAAGCGAGGTTGCGGTTCGTGTCCTTCTCCGCCAGCCGCGTTAATCACGATCTAGCATTGAGCGGCGTTGCCCTCAAACTAATTTCGGTGTTGCGAGGCGATGATGCGCCACTCGCATGAATTACGTCGGTCAGATGCCGGCGTACCAGGCGTAGCCGGCTTCCGGCTCCATGGAACCCAAACCTTTGCCGAAGCCTTTCAGACTGTCTGTGACGGTTAAGTGGGTGATGAATTTTACGCTTTTGTAGCCGAGCTGGCGGGGGACGCGCAGGCGTAGCGGACCGCCGTTGCCGACGGGCAATTCATCGCCATTCATTCCATAGGCGAGGAACGTTTGCGGATGCATTGCGTCGGACATATCGATGCTGTCCCACCAGTCGGGGTCGATTGAAAGGTAGACAACGTATCTGGCTTGCGGTTGGACTTCCACGAGCTCCAGGACGTGCGAGAGAGGCACGCCGATCCACTCTGCAATATACGACCAGCCTTCTTCACAAGCGATTTGAGTGATCTGGCTGCGACGGGGGTAGCTCCTAAGTTGCGCAAGTGAAAACGAAGAGGGGCGGTCAACCATGCCGGTGACGGTGAGACGCCAGTCAGCGAATCCTCCGGCCTGAAGACGCTTGTACGCGTCATTGAGGGGCGGCATTTCGTTGACGAGCGGAGGTTTTGAGATTTGGCTCTGAGAAAACTCACGGGCCAACGAGTGTCTTGTTAGCAGACGGTGCGAAGCATAGGTAAGCGTTTCGCCGAGGCCGCAAATTCCGCCGTGATCGGGCGGGATTAATGCATATTTTTGCGCGATGCGCGCGGCCACGCTCAGGCCTGCCACACCCGCTGTGGCGGCAAGTCCCCAGCTGATCAGTTTTCGGCGCGAGAGATCGGTCACGTGCGCTCCGTCTGTATGTCGGCACAGCCCTTAATCACCTTGCCTGTGACCATGGCTCGCATGCGGCTCTTAAATCCGGCGACGCAAATCATCACGACGTGGACCAATAGGAAAAGAACGAGAGCAATCGTGACGAAGAAGTGAATCGTGCGCGCCGATTGTTGGCCGCCCAACGATGTGACGGTGACCGGAAACGCGGAAACAAACGCGGGAGACATCGCCAAGCCCGTCCAGATTATCAGCGGGAACAGAACGAAAATTACGAACAGGTAACTAAAACGTTGCAGCACATTGTATGACCAGGCTTCCGCTTCGCCCGGGCGTTTAAAGCGCAAATGGCTAGCGATTGCGGTCGAGAAACTTCGCCACGAAAGATCGGCCGTGCCAGGGAGCAAGTCTTTCCGCAGATGGCCGCTGAAAAAGGCCGAGATCACATACAGCAAGCCCGTCAATACAACTATCCAGGCAGCCTGAAAGTGAAGATACCGGCTCCAGCCGTTCTGGTCAGGCAGCACGTAGCCGTAGCCAGTTGGTACCAGTGACCTTGAGGAAGGGATCGGAATTCTAAACAACGGCGTCGTCAATACATTGCCGGTTTCGCCCCAATAGAAGCGAGGGTGAGATATCACAATTTCCATTCCTGTGACGAGCAGGGCAAGAAAGCACAGAGTAGTAATCCAGTGGGTGATACGAACGAGCGCAGAGTGGCGCAGAGTAACGGGCGTGGTTGGGACGGACGAAGCAGCGCTTGCGACGTAAGCTTCGAGCGGCACTTGCGCGGATTCCGATCCCGCCATTCCAAGCCTCCCGTTGGCGCTCCAACGTGCTCCGATTTGCTTTCCCAGGATGAGTGCCATACTACCACGCTACCGAGACTGGAACGGATAAGTCCGGCATTCTGGCGCATCCGGAAGTAATCTGTTCAGTGGCGCCGGCAAACCGCGCCCGTCCGTCCGCTCCGAAACTAGACTGCCGGTCACGGGAGGCCTGGTCATTGCGAGTGAACGGCTTCCGTGGTTTCATCCAAGGAGCGGAGCAGATGGCGTCCGTTTGGCGGGAGCGGAATGATCGCGGCGCCGAGCTGCGCACGGCCCAGGTAAGTCGCGGTGTATTGGTGGGCATCGATCAGCTTAGGAAGGACCCCCACCTCGAAATGCATACGCGTGGAGGATAGCGGATCGCGTCCTTGTTAGATTCATTCCATCCTCTCGCCACCTTCTTTGCTTAAAGCAGCGTCTGCTTAATAGGCGAAGCACACTACCGATGCGCCCCGATACTAGAACTGGATAAAACCTCTGCGCTTGCGGCAGGCGACCTCCACGACTGCCTTGTCCGCGTGGTCATCCTCCGACTGCACCAAGGTAAAAACAAACGAAGAAACCGCTGCTTTTAATTTAGTGTAGATCGTATGACACCAACCTGAACTCTGGTGCATCGAACACGGGGAGTTGTGCGCGAGGAAATTCCCCAACATCTTGACGACTGAATTGAGTGCGGTTCGGAAGTGCGCTGACGTCACATGAAAGTGGCTTGACAAGAGAATCACTAAAGACATAGAAGTAGTTGTTCGGCAGTCGGCACTAATTGAACGGATGCGGAGGATTCTTGATGGAGACTTCGCGCAGGGACTTCTTTAAAGTAGCGGCGGTCGGTGGAGTTGCCGCGACCATCTTCGGATTTGACCTAAAGCCTGCTTACGCCCAGTTGAAAGAATTGAAAATCGCACGCGCGGCGGAGACACGCTCGACGTGTCCTTACTGCGCGGTAGGTTGCGGCGTGCTGATTTACACGATCGGGGACAAGGCGAAGAACGTGACGCCGCAGGTGATTCACGTGGAAGGCGACCCGGATCATCCGACGAATCGCGGGACGCTGTGCCCGAAGGGATCTTCGCTGGAACAGGACATGCTGAATCCGCGGCGGCTGACGAAACCGCAGGTGCGGCGTCCAGGCGCGACGGAGTGGCAGGATATTTCCTGGGATAGCGCGATGAGCGAGATCGCGCAGTGGACGAAGAAAACGCGCGACGCGACTTTTGTGGAGAAAGATGCGGCCGGGCATACGGTGAACCGCTGCGAAGGGATTTCGTTCATCGGCGGCTGCACGGACACGAATGAGTTCAATTATCTGGTAGTGAAAGCAATGAGAGGGTTGGGCTTGGTGTATTTAGAAAACCAAGCCCGTGTTTGACACGGCCCCACGGTCTCAAGTTTGGGACCAACATTCGGACGCGGGGCGATGACCAATGGCTGGATCGACATCAAGAACACCGACATGATGTTGATCATGGGGGGGAATCCCGCCGAGAACCATCCCTGCGGGTTCAAGTGGGCGATGGAGGCCAAGCGCCACCGCAACGCCAAGATTATTTCTGTTGATCCGCGATTCACGCGTACGTCTTCCACTGCTGACCTGTTCGTGCAAATTCGCGCGGGGACGGATATTGCGTTCCTGGGCGGATTGATCCGCTATGCACTCGAGAACAACCGGTACGCGAAAGAGTATTTGGTCAACTACACGAACGCGGCGTTCATCGTGAAGGAAGGATTCAAGCTGCCGGACGATGGACTGTATTCGGGATTTGACGCCGTGGCGGGGACTTACGATAAGACCACCTGGAATTATCAGGAAGGCGGGGACTTCAGCGGTAAGACGGATGCGGCTGGGAGCGCTGGGCATTCTTCTGCCAGTGCGTCTGGCAGTGCATCTGCTGGGGCGGGAGCAGGCGTAGCGGCAGCGACCGGGCACGCGCCCGCGCCGGAAACTGGCAAGGCCACGCCTGCGGTTCCGCTATTGCCGCCGAATGTGGCGTACGACTTGACGCTGCAGCATCCGCGCTGCGTGTTCCAATTGATGAAGCAGCAGTATTCGCGTTACACGCCGGAGATGGTGGAGCGGATCACGGGCATTCCGAAGGAACAGTATTTGAAGGCGATTGACATGTTCACGTCTGTGCGCAAAGACGGGGACATGAAGAAAGTGGCGACGATTATCTACGCGGTCGGTTGGACGCAGCACACTTTCGGAACGCAGATTATTCGCACGGCGGCGATGATTCAACTGCTGCTCGGAAACGTGGGAAGAGCGGGCGGCGGGGTCAACGCGTTGCGCGGCCATTCGAATATTCAGGGCGCGACGGACATGGCGGGGCTTTTTGATTCGATGCCCGGATATTTGAAAGCGCCGACGCCCACAGATGCGGATTTGACTTCGTTTCTGAAGCGCACGACGCCGACGGCTTCGAAACCGCAGCCGTGGAGTTCGTGGAACTACTATTCAAACACCCCGGCATTTTTCGTGTCGCTGCTGAAGGCGTTTTACGGCGACGCCGCGACGAAGGAAAACGGGTTCGCGTTCGATTATTTGCCGAAGGCGGGGCAGGATTGTTCGTGGACGCACATCTGGGAAGACATGTACAACGGCAAGGTGAAGGGCATGATGGCGTTCGGAATGAACGGCGTGATGATCGGGCCGGACACGAACAAGAATATTAATGCGTTGAAGAAAGCGGATTGGCTGGTGGTGGGTGAGATTTACGAGGACGAGACCAGCGATTTCTGGAGGGCTCCGGGAATCACGAAGGACGAACAGAAAACGATCAACACGACGGTGTACCGGCTGCCGTGTGCGGGATTTGCGGAAAAAGACGGGAGCATGACGAATTCGGCGCGCTGGGTGACTTGGAAGTATGCGGCGGTGCCGCCTCCGGGACAAGCGCGACTGGACCAGGACATCGTCGCGGATATTTTCCTGCGGGTGCGGGACCTTTACAGGAAAGAAGGCGGAAAATTCCCGGACCCGATTCTGAATTTGAGCTGGGCTTATGCGGACGCGGCTCATCCGCCGCTTTCGCAGGTAGCCATGGAGGTCAACGGGAAGGCGCTCGCAGACGTGACCGACCCTGCGACGGGACAAGTGATCAAAGCAGGCCAGCAGCTGCCCGGATTTGCGTGGCTGAGAGACGATGGGTCGACGATGTGCGGCAACTGGATCTACTCCGGCAGTTGGACGGAGGCCGGTTCGCAGATCCAACGGCGCGGCACGGAAGATCCATCAGGCATGGGTGTTTTTCCTAACTGGTCGTGGTCGTGGCCAGCGAACCGGCGCGTGCTGTATAACCGCGCATCATGCACTCCTGAAGGAAAACCGTGGGATTCGGAGCGCAAGCAGGTGTGGTGGAATGAAGCGGCGGGAAAATGGGTGGGGAATGATGTGCCCGACTTCAAAGCGGACTCCCATCCAAAAGATCACCTGGGGCCGTTCATCATGAACCCGGAGGGCGTCGGGCGATTGTTCGCGCCGATTGGAGTGCTGGCGGAGGGGCCGTTCCCGGAACACTACGAGCCGATTGAAAGCCCGACCAAGAATCTTTTCCATCCGGCGCAATCGAATAATCCGCTGGTGAAGAAATTCAAATCGCCATACGACAAGTTCGGCGATCCGGCGGAATACAGCATCGTGTGCACGACGTACCGGCTGACGGAACAGTATCACTACTGGACGAAGAATAATCCGATGAACGTGCAGTTGATTCCGGAACCGTTTGTGGAAATATCCGTGGAGCTGGCGGAAGAAAAAGGAATTCGCGGCACGGACATGATTCATGTGATCAGCGCGCGGGGAACTTATACGGCGAAAGCTTTTGTTACGCGGCGGCTGAAGCCGATGATGATTAACGGCCAGAAGGTTCACCAGATTGGATTGCCGATTCACCAGGGCTTCCGCGGAATTCAGGAAGATGCCGGAAGAGACGCGCGCACTCCGGCGAATTTGCTGACACCCGCGGTGGTTGATCCGAACGCACACACCCCCGAATCCAAGGGCTTCCTGGTTAAGATCGAGAAGGCGTAGGGAGCGAACGATGAGCCAGGCGGCAACGGAAATAATCAGGATTTCAGGACACGCCGGGACGGTTCCGGGCGCGGGATTGAATCGAGAGTTCCGCGTGGCCAAGCTGGTGGACACGACTACTTGCATTGGGTGCAAAGCGTGCGAAGTGGCGTGCCTGGAATGGAACGGCTACACGTTCACTGAAACTACTTTTGACAATACCTACCAGACGATGCCGGAAACGGCGTGGAATTACTGGAACCTGATCAAGTTCAACGAGCATGAGCGCGAAGATGGCAGCATGATGCTGCTGATGCGCAAAGATCAGTGCATGCACTGCGAGGATCCGGGGTGCCTGGCGGCTTGTCCGGCGGACGCGGCGATTGTGCAATACGCGAACGGGATCGTGGACTTCCAGGAAGCGAATTGCATTGGCTGCGGATATTGCATGACGGGGTGCCCGTTCAATATTCCAAAATTCAGTCCGGAGGCGCGAAAAGTTTTCAAATGCACTTTGTGCAACGATCGCGTGTCGGTGGGATTAGAGCCGGCGTGCATCAAGGCTTGCCCAACCGGGTGCCTGCATTTCGGGACGAAGGTGGAAATGAAGGAACTGGCGGAGACGCGGGCGGAGCAGTTGCGCACGCAGTCTGGATTCCCGGATGCGGGAGTTTACGATCCGGCAGGGGTGGATGGAACGCATGTGATTTACGTGCTGCACGACGCGAAGAATCCAGAGTTGTATGGCGGGCTGCCGAAAGATCCGCACATTCCGTATTCAGTGCGTTTGTGGAAAGGGCCGCTGAAGTGGCTGGGAAATCTGGCGATGATCGGCGGCGTAGTGGGGCTGGCGTGGCATTACCTGCGATTTGGGCCGAAAAAGGAAGAGCCGATTCCGCCGAATGATGGGAACGGGAACGCGAGTGGGATCGGGAGGCGGCCATGACGAGCAATGCGGTATCGCATCCGACCGCCGCCGATCACAACGAGGAGCTGATCCCGCGGTATTCGTTCGGTGAGCGCGCGAATCACTGGATCGGGGCGCTGACTTACACCTTCGCGCTGATCACGGGGCTGGCGTTCTGGTCTCCTTATTTGTATTGGCTGGCGGCGATGGTGGGCGGCGGACCGACGGCGCGATTCATACATCCGTGGCTCGGATTGGTCTTTGTGGCGTCCTTCTTCTGGACGTTTAAGGAATGGCGCCGGGACATGGAAGTGAATGACGACGATCGCGCCTGGGCCAAGGCGATGCCCTATTACATTCAGAATGAGGATGAGAAACTGCCTCCGGTGGGGCGGTTCAACTTCGGTCAGAAACTATTCTTCTGGGGAATTTTCTTTTGCGTGATTCTGCTGCTGCTCACAGGCGCGGCGCTGTGGTATACGGAAGCGCTGCCTTGGAGCTGGCGGTACTTGCGCTATGTGGCGATACTGATTCATGCGAGCGCGGCACTGATCAGCATCGGGCTGTACCTGATTCACGTGTACATGAGCACGATTCTGGAAGAGGGCAGCTTCGGATCGATGATTCATGGATACGTGACGCGCGCGTGGGCCTGGACTTTTCATCGCACATGGTATGAAGAGGTGAAAGGCGGTCCGCGATCCAAGTAATGATTCAACGGGAGTGGGACCGGCGCATCCGCCGCGCCAATGAGCTGACTTCCACTTATCCTTTTGCCGCGGAAGGTTTGCGATTTTATTCGCGCGTGGCGACATTTCAGAAGAGGCTGTACGCGGACCTGCAGAAAGCGCTGGGCGATTCCTCAAACATTTCATCGGCCAGACCTTTGCGCGATGAATTGGATCTTTTCCTGCTGCTGCCTCCATTTCCAAAATTTCTAGCGTTGATCGAGCAAATTGCGCCGGTGCCGATGGCGCAAGCCGCCGCGGGATTGGCCCGCAAAGGGACGCCGGGATGGCAGCACGCGATTGAAGATTTCTGGCACGGCGATTTGGAGACGCCGATGGCTGCGGGCGGGACGCCAGCGGAGTGGGAGGGCGACGCGGGTGAGATGAATCCTGGGGAGCAATTACTGGCGTGGATTTTTCTGCAGCCTTATGCGGAGTGTCTGGCCGATCAGCGCGAGAACACGATCGTGGATGGAGCGCCTTCGACTTGTCCGCTGTGCGGAGGGAAACCGATCGTGGGCGTCCTGCGGAGCGAAGGTGACGGCGCGAAGAAATCTCTGGTCTGCATGTTGTGCGCGCACGAGTGGGGATTTCGGCGAGTGTATTGTCCGGCGTGCGGAGAAGAGCGAGAGCCGCAGATGGCGTTTTATTCGGCGCCGGAAATTGCGCATGTGCGCGTGGACGTCTGCGACACGTGCCACACGTACTTGAAGAGCATTGATTTGACTAAGACGGGGCTCGCGGTTCCGGTTGTGGATGACTTGGCGACCATACCTTTGGATCTGTGGGCGCGCGAGCACGGCTATCAGAAATTGCAGATCAACTTATTGGGAACCTGATCGACTGATCGGCACGATGAAGGTTAAGCCTCTCGCTGAAATTGCTCGATTTGAAGCCGACAACGGCGCCGCGCTACGGAAGACCTAAAAGACAGGCGCGGGGCGCGAACGCTTTTTCGCCGACGAACTGCCCCCCGAGGATCCGGACCTTGCAGCCGACCTCCGGGTCACGTGCATCGAGTATTTGCACTCTTGTGCCGCAGTTGACCAGAAGAAGTTTTTCGCCAGCGACCAGAAGAGAAATCCCCAGATCGTCCTTGATCTTTTCTAAACCGTACATTTCGTCAAGAATTTCCTCGGTGATAGGGAGCAGCACAAAGTTGCGGCCTGCTTCGTCGTGGATGGTTGCAACCTGTCCGATCCATTCAGAGCGGGGAGGCGCGGCATCCGGTCGCTCGAGGCGCTTAGAAGAAACAAGCGGCGTTTCAGCGTGTGGCTGAACCCTTTCCACGGTGGCAATGAAACGGTAGCCGCGGCGCGGAAGCGTCTCGATAAAGCGTGGCTTCTTGTGCGAATCGCAGAGTGCGCGGCGGAGAGTCTGAATCGCTGCGTTCACGCCATGCTCGAAATCGACGAAGGTGTCGGCGGACCACAGGCGCTCCTGCAATTCTTTTCGGGTCAGGAGTTCGCCCGGATGTTCCAGCAGCAATGCGAGAACCTGGAAGGGCCGGCCAGCGAGACGGATTTTGCGACCGTGCTTGCGCAGTTCGCCGGTGCGAAGATCGATATGGTAGGCATCGAAACGAAGCCCACCTTCGTGCGAAAGCTCGTCGGGCATTGGGAAACCTGCGAAATGGAGTGTAACGCGAGGGCCCGGGCAACTCAAGATAGCGCGGCCAATCTAGTGTAAGTGTTGCGTAGTCAGAAGATTACGCCTTTACCTTCCGTGTACCAACAAAGGACTTCCCATGCATTGAGCGAATTTCGGTTTGGGATGAAACTGCGCGTGTCATGGGGAACGAAATGAATAATTCGAATTCGAGGATTCAAGAGTAAAAGGAGACGGTCATGAAAACTAACACGGTGGCAAAAATTTCAATGTTCGCAGTGGCCTTGGGCTTTGCGTGTATGCTGCCGACGACGGCGCGCGCGCAGTCCGACGTGATGCCGGACTCCTACGCATTTTCGGCTGAAGAGACGGCCGCGGTGCAGCCGCTGCAGTCCGCCGGCGCCGCAATAGCGAAGCCCGATTTTGAGGGTAGAGTCTCGCTACCTTACGACGTGAAGTGCGAAGGCAAGAATTTGAAGGCGGGACAATATTTCGTTTCAGTGAAGTCCGAGGGAGCGAACCGAGTGGTGACGCTCCACGGCAGCGGACAGAACGTGAATGTCCAGGTTCACGAAGTGCCGGCGAATCGAGCGGCGAGCCAGAGCGTGTTGATGGTGCGGAAGGCTGGAGACGGCCGCAGTGTGGAAGCACTCTACGTGAAGGCGCTCAACACAACTTTGTACCTGGACAGCAGCTTAAATGGCACCCACGTTGGCATGGACCGGCTGCCGATCTCGTAGTTGGCAATGTGCGTGAAGCCCTGTTGGCAAGCCGTGCCGACGGGGCGTTGGTGTTTACAGCGATGGGTTGCCCCAGAGTTCCCGGCTCCGCTTGCAGAGCTTGCGCGTTGGATATTAACAACACGAACCATGGCCCGATAAGCGCAGCAGTCTCAGATGCGAGTGGAATGGGATTATCAGAAGAACAGAAGCTTGGAAGGCACGTCTTCTAGCTTTCGCATTTTGCCTAAACGGCTTGCTCCTGGAAGCGCTGTAATCATTCCGCAGAGTCTTCAGCCACCGGCGATTGCGCCGACAATGAGCAGCGGTTCCGTTCCCGATACGACCGCGTCGGGCAATGGGGTGTCCGGCTGCTCATGGGAAAGGTCCTCGCCACAGGCGAAGAAACGCAGGAACGGCCGACGGGTTTGCGTGACGTGATCGCGGATCGTACCGCACAGCACCGGGTAGCGACTTTCGAGCGCGTCAACGACGGAGCGCTGTGTGACGGGCGCCTGAAGGTCGAGTTCGACTTCGCCGCTGATGCGCGCGAGCCCGCGGAGGTGCGGAGGGAGAACGACGCGAATCATGGCAGCGTCTGAACCTCAACCGAAAGCACGGTTGGAAGATCACGCACAATGGGCGACCACGTGTCTCCGGCATCGGCGGATGCGTAAACTTGCCCGCCGGTGGTGCCGAAATAAACGCCGCATTTATCGAGTGAATCCACGGCCATGGCATCGCGGAGTACGTTGACGTAGCAGTTGGTTTGCGGCAGACCTTTGGTGAGCGCCTCCCACTCGTTTCCGCCATTGCGGCTGCGGTAAACGCGCAGCTTGCCATCCGGCACGAAGTGCTCTCCGTCGCTCTTAATGGGCACGACGTAAATGGTTTCCGGCTCGTGCGCGTGAACATCGATCACGAAGCCAAAGTCGCTGGGAAGATTTCCGCTGACTTCCTGCCAGGAGTCTCCCGCGTTGTCACTGCGCATGACGTCCCAATGTTTCTGCATGAACAAGACGCCGGGACGAGCGGGGTGCATGGCGATATGGTGAACGCAGTGGCCGATTTCGGCATTCGGGTCGGGAATGTACGCAGAGCGCAGGCCACGGTTGATCGGCCGCCACGTCGTGCCGCCGTCGTCGGTACGGAACGCGCCCGCCCCCGAGATGGCGATGAACATCCGCTTCGCGTCCTTCGGATCCAGAATAATCGTATGCAAACACAAGCCGCCGGCGCCGGGTTGCCACATCGGACCCGTGCCGTGGCCGCGGAGTCCCGCAACCTCCTTCCAGGTATGAGCGCCATCTGTGGTGCGAAACAATGCGGCGTCCTCTACACCGGCATAGACATCGTCCGGATCCGTAAGCGACGGTTCGAGGTGCCAGACGCGCTTAAACTCCCAGGGATGCTGTGTGCCGTCGTACCACTGGTGAGTGGTGAGGGGCTTACCGGTGGCCTCAGAAGTGTCGTAGGCGAATTTATTGCTCTGCCCTGCAGGCGGGGCATCCGGCTGCGGCATCACCTCCCCGCCGGGAGTTTCCCAAGTCTTGCCGCCGTCGCTTGAGCGCTGGATTACTTGCCCAAACCAGCCGCTCGACTGCGATGCATACAGGCGATTTGGGTCAACGGGCGAGCCCTTGAGGTGGTAGATCTCCCATCCGGCAAAATATGGGCCGCTCACATCCCAGTGTTCGCGCTTGCCGTCGGACGTCAGGATGAATGCACCCTTCCGTGTTCCCACCAGCAGCCTCACGTTGCTCATGTGTCCCTCTCGTTCGGGTTGGCTGAAATACTCGGGAGTCAAACATCGATCGTGGCTCGTTATTATTTTCCCATACTCGTGGGCTGCGGCAGAACCCAAACATTTCTGGACGAGCGGTCGCCCAACTTGTCAGTCGTTAGTCGTGGCAACAGCGATCCCGTCGCGAGCGACGTGCAAAACAAATTGTTTTGAGGCCTTGAGGAGTATAGGCTGGATTTGATGCGTTTGCCGCTTCTCACCTTCCGCTCGGTCGTGGCCACCGGGGTTTCGCTGTGGATGGGCGTGCTGGCGTGCCTTGTGGGCTGCACGGTTCCAATCCTCGCGAGTTCTGGCGCGAGCAGGGCGCCTTTGATGCACGAAAACTCAGCCGAACCAAATCAGCCGGGCGTGATGGCGGACATGCCGAATTGCCCTCATCATTTCGGCGGCAACGCTCCGGCGAAACCAAATGAGCCGAAGCCGGTTCGCGGCGGCGGGATGTCGTGCTGTCCAGTGGAAGTTACGGTCGCTTCGAAGCCCGAGGCAGTGGCGCTGCACATCGCTCCGGCGAGCGATTTCGTTCTAGCGTCCGATTTCAATCTGGCGAGAATTCGATTCTTTCATCCCGCGGAATTTGTTCCACGCGTCTGGCACAGCGGCAGAGACACGCTCCTGGAAACTCAGCTGCTTCGCATCTAGAAATCACGCCTGAAATTTGCCGTGGTGCCCCTGCCGGTGGCATTGCCATCGGTCGACAAAACCACATTTGATTTCTCAAAGGAGAAAATCCATGAAGAAGATTAGAGCAGTTGTGTTGATGGCAGTGATTGCGCTCGGTTTTGCAGGAGCGGTGCAGGCGGCGAACGCAGCGTGCTGCGATTCAGCCGATTGTTGTGCTTCCTGCAACGGGTGCTAGCCGCAGGCTAGGCAGTTGAACGAGGGAAGGCGCGAGCCGTCGGTTCGCGCCTTCTTTTTTGTGTGCTCCGCGCGCGCCGATTTTTAGTGCGAGACGAGAATTGATTTGGCTGTGGTGGCGAGGCGCGGGACGAGCCAGCGGAATAGCAGCGTTGCCGCGAGTGCGCCGGCGAGTTGCGCCGCGACGAATGCTGGCACGTCGGGAGGGCGAATTCCCGCGAATGTATCGGAGAGCGAGCGCGCGATGGTGACGGCTGGATTTGCAAACGATGTTGAGGATGTAAACCAGTAGGCGGCGGTGATGTAGGCGGCGACGGCGAACGGGACACCGAACGGAACACCGAACCGGACTGCGCCCGGGCGCTGGCGCGAGCAACCCCAGATGACGCAGAGTAATCCGAAAGTTGCGACGAACTCGCTGAATACCTGAGCCGAACCGCTCCGCGCATGATGAGATACCGCTATAGCGGGGAGGCCGAACATCAGGTGCGCGGCGATTGCGCCGCAGATCGCTCCGGCGCACTGCGCGGGGACGTAGCAAGCGGCCACGGTCCACGACACGCCGCGCTCGATGGCGTCGGCGATAGTGACGGCAGGATTCAAATGCGCGCCCGAGATTGGTCCGAAAGTGAGAATTAAGGCGGCAAGCGCCGCACCGGTGGCTATGGTGTTGGCGAGAAGCGCGATCGCGACGTTGCCACCCGCGAGACGTTCGCCCATGATTCCGGAGCCAACCACGGCGGCGACCAAAAATCCGGTGCCGATGAACTCCGACACGATTCTGCGCGGAAGAGTGTACGTCATTGGCGCCCGATGCGATCGATTTCTTTTTTGATGGCGAGCGAGTCGAGGCTGGCGAGGGGCAGGCTGACGAACAGATTGATTCTGCGGCCCAGCGTGACAAACGCGGCTCTAAACGCGCGAGCGATTTCTTCCGGCGTACCGGTAACTGCGGCTGGGTCGGGAATGCCCCAGTGTGCCGTCATGGGCTGGCCGGGCCAGATGGGGCAGGCTTCTTTCGCGGCGTTGTCGCAAACTGTGAAAACGAAATTCATTTCCGGGGCATCGGGCTTGGAAAATTCCTCCCAGCTTTTACTGCGCGCACCTTCGGTGGGAAGATTTGCGGCATGGAGCTGTTTGAGGGCTTCAGGGCGCACGGTGCCGGAAGGCATACTTCCTGCGCTGTAGGCGGTGAAATTCGGGCTGCGTTTACCGTTGAGGATGGCTTCGGCCATGATAGAACGCGCGGAATTTCCAGTGCAGAGGAACAACACGTTGAAGTGTTGGGACATGAGCATCTCCGCCTTCTAGCTGCGGCCGGGTTTGTCCTCGGATGCTGGTTTTGTGGCGCGGATGAAGGCGCTGAAGAATTTGCCGTCCACCTGCGGAGCGATGGCGTCAACGTCGAAACCTTGGCCGGAAAGAAATTCGCGGGCGTCTTCGACGCGATAAATGCGCGTGGGTTCAACTTCGGCTTCCGCAAATCCAGCGTCCTGGAGTTTGCGGAGATAATCGTTTTCTTCGAGAGCGCCCGCGATGCATCCGACCCAGAGGAGAACGCTTTGGCGAATTTCGGGAAGCATTTCGCCGCGCGTCACAACGTCGGAGACGGCGAAGCGGCCGCCTGGTTTCAGCACGCGAAAAGCTTCGCGGAGGACCGCATCTTTATCGGACGAAAGATTGATCACGCAATTCGAGATGACGACATCGACGGAGTTATCCGGCAGCGGGATGTGCTCGATTTCGCCTTTCAGAAATTCGACGTTATCGACTCCGGCTTTTTTCTTGTTCGCGTTGGCGAGCGCGAGCATTTCGTCGGTCATATCGAGGCCGTAGGCCTTTCCAGTGGGACCAACGCGGCGCGCGGAAAGCAGCACGTCGATGCCGCCGCCTGAGCCGAGGTCAAGAACGGTTTCGCCGACGTTGAGTTTCGCGAGCGCCGTGGGATTTCCGCAGCCGAGCGAAGCGAGCATCGCTTCGGCGGGAATCTGGCCGGACTGCGCAGCATCGTACAGGTTCGAAGTTATCGGGTCACAGCCGCAACTACTTGCCGGCGCCGCGCCACAGCACGAACTACCACCGGCTGTTACGCGGAGCGCCGCACTTCCGTATTTTTCTTTCACCGCATCTTTCATATTTGTGTCCGGCATGAAGACTTCCTACTTGCAGATTTGGATAACGTCTCGAGGCGATATCGCTTTATTTCGGGTGCAGCATTCCGCATACAGAAATTGCAGAACCTCTTGCAGCGCGTCGGTATTCGCGGAGTAGCGCAGGAATGTGCTTTCGCGGCTCACGAGAACGAGACCCTCGTTTCTCAGCTTATCGAGGTGATGCGATAGCGTGGAGTTCGGGATCTCGAGCTGCGATTGGATTTCGCCTACGACTAATCCCTCGGGATGCGCTGATAGGAGCAACTGCATGATTCGAAGACGCGGCTCGGTGCCCATCGCCGAGAACATATCGGCGAATTTGGCGACCTGTTCTGAGTTTTTCTTACCAGATGAGTTCATGGTAGTATTTCGATAGTTGCAGAAATATAAATTCGTGTCAAGGCCCAAGAGGAGCGGGCGGAGTCCTTATTAGCGCACTTAGCGGCAACTAAGGGCTCAGGACGTAAGCGGCCCAGTAATTGGTTGTCCGTTGACGTTGAATCAATACTTTGTCAAGCGATCGGAGTCAGGACCGTGAACGAACCGCTCCGTTCGCAGCCTTCCGATTCGCATGGAAGATTCAATCGTGTGGGAACAAGAGCTTCCAAGGTAATTTCGCTCGCTTGGCAAAGTCAGCAATGTTTTCGATGGAGTGTTCCCGATCTACTTTGGGCAGCCAGCGCCGTCATTCACCCATTCCTGCATCGCAGCGACAAAATCCGGGCGGTTGAGCGGAGGCAATGTACGTCCGTCACCCGGATTCCAGCCCCAGCCAACAAGATCGTCGGTAGAAACGTGCGTGAGGATTTGCGCGAGACTGCGGCCGCCGTTCTGCTTCGGGTCCTTCAGTTGGCGGCAAAGCTCTCCGGAAGTCCTGCCCACAAAAACCATTTTCATTTGTGGAGGCGGCAACCCCCATTTCGGATTCCCCGGAGGCATGTTCGCGCCCGGAAGATTCGCGCCCTGGTGGCACGTTTGACACCTCATCCCATATACCCCATGACCATCAGTGCCCCGCTTTACATTTTGTGCATGCACATGACTGTCGTCGCCTTGCAGCGGAGCGTCGCCCGATGGATGGCAATTCTGGCAGCGCGGCGAAACGAAAACAGGGTAGGCGCGTTCAAATGCCGCCTGCGCCGCCGCGTCGTCTGGAGAGGCTGCTGCAACTGTCGCAACAAGCGAGCGCTGACTCCCATTCGCAAATGCGGATCGCTGGGACCATGCTGCGAATGACGCGCCTGCGATTCCCACCAGGAGCAGCGCCGCTAGAATCTGCCATTTTGTGATATTCGGCATCTTCGAATCCTCGCAATAATCGTTCATGCGGAACGCAAATCTTCAGCCTTGATCGGAAGACGCCGCACACGTTTGCCGGTGGCAGCGAAAATTGCATTCGCGACCGCTGGCGCAACCGGCGGCACGCCGGGCTCTCCCACACCGGTGGGCTTCTCCGTGCTCGGAACGATATAGACTTCAATTTCCGGCGACTCAAACATCCGCACCATTGGATAATCGTGGAAATTGCGCTGTTGCACGCGGCCCTTGGCCAAAGTGATTTCTGTTTTTAGCGCGGCCGTGAGTCCAAAAATAATGCCACCTTCCAGTTGCGCCTTTACGGTATCCGGGTTGACGGTACGCCCGCAATCTACGGCAGCGACTATGCGGTGGACTGTTACTCGCCCGTCCTTTTCCACCGATACCTCCGCGACCTGCGCCACGTAACTATCGAAAGAAAAATGCGTGGCGACCCCCCGAGCGTGGCCCTCGGGAAGCGGTCCGCCCCAGTGCGCTTTTTCCGCTGCAAGATCCAGGACGGCAAGCATCCGCGGCTCGTTGGCCAGCAGAGTACGGCGAAGTTGATAAGGATCCTTTCCGCCGGCGTGAGCGACTTCATCCAAAAACGCCTCCACCGAAAAGCCAGTGTGCGAGTGTCCTACGGAGCGCCACCATTGCACCGGCACTTCATTCTTTGGAGTGTGCAAATCCACTTGAATATTCGGAATCGAGTATATGATGTCCGCCGCGCCTTCCACGGATGCCGCGTCAATCCCGTTCTTGATTCCGAAACTGGCGAACATGGTTCCGTCGAAAATCGACTGACCCACAATTGTGTGTGTCCATGCCACAGGATTGCCGCTGGCATCCAGTCCCGCCGCAAAATGGTCGTACCACATGGGGCGATACCAACCGCCGCGTATGTCGTCTTCACGAGTCCACACCACTTTCACCGGAGCTTTTGCCACTTTGGCTACGTGGACGGCTTCGGACACGAAATCGGAAGCGGGATTGGCCCGGCGCCCAAAACCGCCGCCGAGAAGAGTGGTGTGAATCTCCACTTGCTCGGGCTTGAGGCCTGCGGCGGCTGCAGCCGCGGCGCGATCACCGGTTTGAAACTGAGTGCCGGTCCAGATTTCGCAATGATCGTCGCGCAAATCTACGACGGTGTTGAGGGGCTCCATCATCGAATGCGAAAGGTACGGAACTTCGTACTCAGCAGTGATCGTTTTCGCCGCTCCAGCCAAAGCAGTGGCGGGGTCGCCCACCTTGCGAGCAACCGCTCCGGGAGTCTTCGCCAGCGTTGCGTACTGCTCGCGCATCCCGGCGGTGGAAATGCTCGCGCCGGGGCCTTCATCCCAAACTATTTCGAGTTTCTCTCGTCCCAGCTTCGCCGGCCAAAAACCATTGGCGATGACGGCCACACCGGATGGAACTTCCAGCACATTCACAACGCCAGGAATCTCTTTTGCTTTGTCCGCATTGAAGCTCGAAACTTTCCCGCCGAAAACGGGCGAGCGCGCGACTACTGCAGTAACCATCCCTGGAATATAAACGTCGAGCCCAAATTGCGCGGTGCCATTGGTTTTCGAAGGAGTGTCCAGGCGACGCGTAGATTTTCCGATGATGGTGAAATCCTTCGGATCTTTCAGCGTGACATCTTTAGGAGGCTCCAGCTTCGAAGCAGCCTCCGCAAGGCTTCCGAACGATGCGCGCCGCCCGCTGCCTGAGTGAACCACGTATCCTTTTACCGCGCGGCAGCTTTGCGCATCAACTCCCCACTCCTGAGCGGCGGCGGAAATGAGCATCACGCGAGCCATCGCGCCCATTTGGCGGAAACGGTCATATTCAGAATTGGTCGTCGTGCTTCCGCCGGTCATCATGACGCCGAAGACCGTGTGGTTATACACGGCGGCCACGGGAGAGGATTGCACGCGAATCTTGCTCCAGTCGGCCTCAAGCTCTTCAGCGATCAACATGGGCAGCGAAGTGTAAATTCCCTGACCCATTTCGGAATGGTTCGAGATCACCGTCACCAAGTCATCGCTTCCGATGTGAACGAATGCATTCAACGCTACAGGCTGGCTTGTCGATTGGGCCGCGCGCGCCGGGGCGCAATGCGGGAGATAGAGATTCAGCAGAAAGCCTCCGCTGATTGCGGCTCCTGTTTTCAGGAAATCGCGCCGTTCCATTTTCGTCGGCACGCTCATTTCGCACTCCGCTGCGCTTTGATTTCCGCAGCGCGGTGAATGGCGGCCCGAATGCGCGGATAGGTGCCGCAACGGCAAATGTTCCCGGACATTGCTTCGTCAATATCGCTGTCACTGGGTTTGGAATTTTCCGCAAGCAAAACTGCTGCGCTCATGATCTGCCCCGATTGGCAGTATCCGCATTGCGGAACGTCAATTTCGATCCAAGCCAGTTGCAGCGGATGCGTAAGATCGGGGGAAATACCTTCGATAGTCGTGATCTTCTTTCCTTCGGCCCGCGAAACGGGAGCGACACATGACCGAACGGCTTCGCCATCAATGTGAACGGTGCAAGCGCCGCATTGCGCCATCCCGCATCCGTATTTAGTGCCGGTAAGTTTCAGTGAATCGCGAATCACCCAGAGCAGCGGCGTCGAAGGGGGGTCCGCCACGCTGACTGCCTTCCCATTAACTGTGAATGAAATCAAGCGATGCCTCCTTGCTCTACTACCGGACCGGGCTGCGAAGGGTTGTCGTCTGAAAAATGGAGCGCCAGGTTCTGTAAGACAAATTGGCTGACAGTGAACGCACGCAAAAATCGCGTTGAATCGACGTTAAGATTATGTGACGGGAATAATGTCTTTGCAACCAGGGAGACTAGCGACCGAGAATGGTCGAATCGAGGCGTCGATCCGACTATCCGACTGATACCGTCCCCTAGTTCGTCCCTCGTTGTACCAGATAAGCGAGACTGGAAGTATCGACGGCAAAGTGTCCGGAAGTCATTCTGGCACCTGCGCCCGCGGGACATGCCGCTCCTTTGGCAGCCCAGTCCTCCACTTTCGCAAAGAAGTCATGCTGAGGCATGGGAACTGGAGAGCGGCCGTCGCCAGGGCTCCAACCCCACATTACAAGGGGCGTGTGCATGTGCTCCACAATCTGCTGGGGCGTACGATGACCGTTCTGCTGGGGATCTTTGAGTAGCTCACACAATTGGTGGTCCGTCAGCCCTTCCCAGATCATCGGCATCTCCAGAGAGGGCAGATGCCAACCAGGCGCTCCCGGAGGCATGTGCAGGCCCGCGAGATTATGATCCTGATGACAGCTGCTGCATCTGACGGAATTTATTCCCTGTCCGTCTCCACGGCGAATATCCATTGTGTGGCGATGGCTGTCGTCACCCTGGCGAGGAAAGTCTCCACTGGAATGACAATTCATACAGCGAGGGTGGCGAAGCACGGGAACAATTGCTTCGAAAGCCGCAGCGGCGGCGACATCGTCTGGTGACACAACCTCACGGGCGACTTGCGCGGTGGCATGTTCCACTCCTTGATTGGCAACCCATAAAATCAGCAGCGATAGGGAGCCATAGGTTGCGGCGACAGCTAAGCGAGACACCACGGACTCTCGATGCTTCATACGCTCTCGCCACTATGGGCACTCTTAATCAGCGCAGCTCTGACCCGCTGCGGAGTAAACGGCACCTCCCGAAGGCGGGCGCGCGTCGCATCGAAAATAGCGTTTCCGATTGCGGCAGGAGTGACTGTGATTGCAGTCTCGCCCGCGCCGGTTGCGGACACATCGGGAGGCGCCACAAAAACCGTCTCCACCGTGGGCATGTCGTAATCAAGATACAAACTCTTATAAGTCTCCCAATCAACAGAGGTGACGCGCCTGTTGTCCCATGTAACTTCTTCCACCAACGCGCGGCTCATTCCTTGCAGAATTCCCCCTTCAATCTGATTTCGCAGACCATCAGGGTTGGAGATAGGACCACAGTCCAACGCAACTACGAAGCGCCGTGGCCGGACCGTCCCAGTTTCCAGATCTACGTCCACTTCGGCAACAAGCGCAGCATAGCCGTTGTTCCCTTCATAGGCAACGCAGGCGATACCACGTCCGCTTACAGTTCCCACTCGAGAGATGCCCGGCTTCGGTGAAGAGCGCGGTTGCCAACTCGCTGCTTCCGCGGCAGCCTTGAGAACGCCGATGACTCGTGAGTTTTGAAGATGCAGCAGCCTGAAGGCCACAGGGTCGGCATTTGCGTGGGCACACAACTCGTCCATGAAGCATTCGTTGGCGAACGTATTTTGAATCCGCAAAGGTGAGCGGAGTGGCCCAGTGAAAAACGGTGAGCGCACGGTATGAGTCAGGGCCCGTTCACTACGAATGGTTCCGTCGCCACCACAGCTGCCGGCAATGCATCCTGCGAAGTACGATGGCACCGTATTGCTCTGGTTGCGAAGCTTGCCGGCAGGCGGCTTGGCAGCGCGGGGCTCGGGCAACTCGGGTTCATATCCCAACAGCATGCCCGTAATAACGTTTCCCGGCTGATCGTAGCCTGTCCGATTGCCCATCGAGGCGACCCAGTCTTCTCGATCCCAGGCGATGATCTGTCCATCGCGCGCAAGGCCGGCACGAAGCTGCACCGTGCAGGCTGAACCTAAGTTCTCCCACATCATTTCGTCCTGCCGGGAGAACTGGAGGCGGACCGGCTTTCCCACCGCGTGGGAAAGTATCGCGGCATCAAAGGACACCGCATCGGCGCCATTCAGTCCGTAGCACCCCGATCCTCGCACGTAGATCACGCGCACTTTATCAAGCGGCATATTCAGAAGCTTTGCGACGATGCTCCTTGTCGGATAAGCCGACTGTGTCGCAGACCATACTGTTGTATTCTCCGGCTTAACGTCGGCCACCGCGCACGATGCGCCAACTGATCCATGCATCTGGTACGGATATGTGTACCGGGCCCGAATGATGCTGCTAGCGTCAGCGAGCCGAGCATCAACGTCCTGAGAGTCAACGCTGAGAGAGTCGCGTGCCGGCTGCTTCTGAAGATGGTCGAAGAAATCCTTCTGCGTCGGTAGTTCGGGGCCGGGATTCCACTTAACCGCCAGCTGACGGGCCGCGAGTGTTGCCTCGTGCTGCGTCTCGGCAACGACGCCAACAAAATCCTTGCGCACCACTACCTTCACGAGACCTCGAATATTTCGCACCGATTGTTCGGCTACATGGGCGACCGTCGCGCCCATTTCCGGGGGCCGCACGACGCGTCCGTGCAACATTCCGGGTACTCGGACATTGTGAACGAATTCGAATTGACCGGTCATCAGGGCGGTTCGATCCAAGGAAGGAATTGGTTTGCCCAGCACCTTCCAATCTGCAGCGGATCGCCGCTTCGCCGTCGCGCTCAGGGGAAGATTGAAATGCATGTTTCCGATAAGATCCTCGTACCTGACGTGGCGCCCCATCGCGCCCGTGATTACGCCGTCCGCCACCGTAAGATTCTCAACCGGCTCTCCGAATTTCTTAGCAGCCAGACTCAACAGCGCTTCCCTAGCTGTGGCCGCCGCGAGCGCGAGATTTTCCGAGTTAAAGTTCGTCGGAGTTGACTGACTTCCGGACGTCGTTCCCTGATCCGGGCAAATAGATGTATCGCACTGGATGAGCTTGACGCGGGCAATCGGAACGCACAACTCCTCCGCGACGAGCTGAGATTGAACTGTAAGAATGCCCTGCCCAAAATCACATTTCCCCGTAAATGCGGTGATCGCCCCATCGTCGCCGACGGCTAACCAAGAATCGAGCTTCTCGGGATCAATGTGGGAGGGATGGGTGCCGAAGGGTCCTTGACCTTGCGCGGATGGCAGACTCAGCGGCCCAGAACTGAAGCTGACAATCAGGGTACCGCAACACTTTAGAAAGTCACGCCGGAGCAAAATCACGTTCGTCTTGCCTCGGCGTATTTTCGAATTGCTCGCAACATGCGAATGTGCGTGAAGCAGCGGCATAAAACGCCACCCAACGCCTCGCGAATCTCTTGATCAGAGGCGTCGGGCTTTACATCGAGAACGGCTTTCGCCGTAAGAATTACGCCGCTGAGACAGAAACCGCATTGGGCCGCGCCTTCCTCGATAAACGCTTGCTGAAGTGGGTGAAGCTGTTCTGGCGTGCCCAAGCCTTCCAGCGTTGTGACTTCGTCTCGACCAACTGCACTCACCGGAATCACGCACGATCGCACGACCTGACCGCACATGATTACAGTGCAGGCTCCGCACTGAGCCATTCCACATCCGAATCGAGGTCCACGCAGCCCGAGTTCGTCATTCAGAACAAACAGCAGCGGCGTTTCTGGATCGACTTCCACAAGGTGCTGCCGGCCGTTCACATTCAGGGTGACCTTCTCCCTCATCGCACGAGTTTACTCCTTTCCTTTTTCTTACGCGCGACCCGTACGACCGGCTAACAAACCTTCACACCACACTCCGCAGCGGGCAAGCCCAACCGCTCGGGCCTTAACGTTTTTACAGTGATTCCAGGAGATTTCGTGCCAGGGAACGCCCCCGAATGCGCAGAGGGTTTTGAGACAGCCGGACGCCATCTTGGCTGGTCACTCCTGCTTAGTCGCTCATTTCCGGGAGGAAGTCGCTGCGTTTCTAGAGTTCACCGTTGGCCCCAGGTTCGAATCCTAGCGGGCCCACCAACTTTTTCAACTCCCATCGCACATTTCGAATTGCGGCTGGTCGGCGTGGTGTCCGTGGAGTGTCAGCGCGGCGTAGTATTGGAACCTGATTGCGACGCGGCGCGGGTTGCAATCGCGCGGGGCTTGTTAGGTGGCTCGTCGGGGACCGTGTACGGCGCGCCATTGTGCAGGAACAGGCGCGAGGCTTCTTCGCGATTGAAGGGGCGGGCGCCGCGGCGGCCAAAGACGGCGATCTGATTGCCGCTTTCGTCCACGGCGCGATCGCGGTCGATGCCCTTGGATACGGCGAGCGCTGGGCCAGCGGTCCGGTAGGTGGCGATTAACTTGGGCGTGGGGCGCGGGCTGAAGCCGTAGGAGTTGGGCGAATCCTCCGGCGACAAAATTTGTAGCACGCGCAGACCGTTGCGGCCATCGGCGACGAATGCGAAGGCGCTGGCATCGACCATGCCGATCTTGATGTCTTGCGCGTCGTTGATCTTTCCATCGCCGGTGAACATCTGATCGAGGCGCGGTTGCTCTGGCTTTTCGACGTCCACGATAGCGACGCCTTGTTTTCCAGCTGCGACGTAGGCGTAGGTGCGCGCGACGTAGATATTGCGCGCGTCCGCGAGAGAGACGACCGCGTTCGGCACAACGCGCGGATGGTCGAGTTGCGAAACATCGAGAACTTTCAGGCCGTCGCGATCGACGACAAACGCGTAGCGAAATTGGATCGCGATTCCGCGCGGCTCGTTTAGTTGTGGTGCGCTGATTTCCGCAGCGATGCGCGGCTTCAGCGGATCATTCAGATCCACAACCACCAGGCCGCGATCGCACAGCATGTAAGCGTAGGTTCCGGCGATGGTGATGCGCCGCGCGCCGTTGAGGATTCCATCCGGATTGAACGCTAGCGCGCGCTTCAGAAAATTATTGCGCGGGTCGCCGTCGAGCAGCGTGCTGACTCCGGGCGATTTGCTTTTGGGATCGGGATCGCCGACCACAACCAGGCCTTCGTATTTGTCCGCAACATATAGGTAAGCGTAAAGCGGATGGATGGCTTGCTCTTCGTTCACTGGATTGCGCGAACGAGCGGGATCGAGAGCTTGCGTCGAGGGACTGGCGACCGCCGTGGCATATTTCGTGCTGACGTAAAGGCGTTGGCCGAGCGGAGAAACCGGAGCGGTGATGGTGCGCTCGGAGAAATTCTTGTTATCAACGTTCGCGACGTCGTACACCCGGAAGCCGCCTTTGCCGAGCGCGGCATAGAGATATTCGCCGCGCAGCTGCAAATCCAGAACGTTGCCGAGGTGGTGGTAGGCCTCCTGCAGCTCGCGGCCGCGCGCTACGTGCCGCTGAAAATCCTGCGGGTAGGCGACGCGTTGCAAATAGCTGCCGATGATCGCGGGCGGCTCATCGTGTTCGGCGACGACCACAGCGTCGAAGCCCTTCGCGCCATCGGCGACATAAATGTAGCGGCCCATGAAGTTCAGCAAGTTCGTGCCCTGCAGCAGCACTTGCGCCATCCAGGCGTTGTTGTCGTTGCGATCGGAAATGTGGCAATCGTCGCAGGCCTTGGTCTCCTTGGCGCGCACAGTGTGCGGAACGAAAGTGCTGAACGCAGTGCCGCTGAGGCCTTCGGCGGAAACGGTTTGCTGCATGTAGTAGAGCCAATCGCGATTCTGATTTTGCGAGCTGACCAGGATCGCGCAGGACGAGCGCACCGGCGCGATGCGATGGCCGGTGACGGTGCCGTCAATGCCGAGCATGAAGCCATCGTCGCGCAGAACCTGAAAATTGTAGGCGGTCCAATTGCGTGTCATCAGTCCTTCGTTGTGCAGCATGGGCTTGCGTTGATTCGCCGTCATGGAAAGATGGCAGCCGAAACAATTGGGCGTCCAGGAGGTGTGGCAGGCGTAGCAAGTCATGCGGCTATTGGCGTGCGCGAGTTGCGATGAATCGGCGGGAACGTCGCCCCAGGATTTGCCGTCGGTGCGAATAGTTTTCGCCCAGCGCGATTTTTCGCTGTAATGATCGTTGCCGGGGGTGATGGTGTCGAGGGTCTGCACGACCTCCCATTCTTTATCTTGTTCGACCATGCTGCGCTGGAAAAGCTTGCCGTCGCGAGATTCGAAGCGGCGCGTGTTCCAGGGGGTGCGCAGCGCATCGAAATGCGTGCCGCCCGCGGGAGACGCGGCGCCAGAAGAAATCAAAGAAGCGGGGGCGTCAATCGTGCCGTGACAATCAACGCAGTCGAGTTCGACGGCGGCGCGCGGTTCGGCGTAGAGCTTGCCGTTGCCGTGGGAATCCTGCTCGAAATGGCAATCCACGCAGTGCATGCCTTTTTCGAGGTGAATATCCGCGAGGTGCACCGCTTTTTTGAATTTATCGGGATCCTTGGGGCTGACGATTCTATTTTCGGGATCGAGGAGATTGCCCTGGCGGTCGCGTTTGTAAACGGCGCGAAAAACCCAGCCGTGGCTGTGGAAATCGGCGAATTGAGTCTGGTCGAGCTGCGCGTTAAATTCCGGGCTGCCCAGTTTTTCGAGAAATTTTGGATCGGACCACAGGCCGCGCGCCGCTGCACCCTCAGGATTGCGTAGGGCAACTTGGTATTTTTCTTCTTCGGTGGGATTGTGCTGCTGGCGCGGGTACATTGCTTCGGCGTTGGATTCGTTGTCCCACCAGGTGTAGCCGAAATAAGTAGTTTCCATATTCGTGCCGGGATGGACATGGCAAATCATGCATTGGCTGGAAGGGATAGCGCGCGTGAAACTGTGGCGGATTGGATGGCCCGATTCATTTTTCGGGATGGTGGGATCGGTGGTGGCGCTTTCGCCGAGATGGCCGAAGCGCGCGTAGGGGCCGGAATGTTGCGGCGAGCGGTCGTTGGCGTAAACCACGTGACAGGCGGTGCAGCCGCTGGCACGGTAATCGCCCGGTTCGTCATTCGTGCCGGGCAGTGAAAGCAACGGATCGAGCAGGCGCGTTTTTTGCAGGCCTAGGAAAACGGGATCGGTGCGCAAAAGCGTGCCGAAGCCGCGCTCGCCGAGTTTGTCGTCGGGGCGGCCGGATTCTTCCTCGCGATTGGGATTGCCGATTTCACCTTTTTTTTCTCCGCCGCGTTCGAACACGCGCAGGATGTTTCCGGGCTGCGATATTTCCCAACGTTCCAGAGGCGTCAGTTCCGGGACGACGCCTTTCGTGCGCGTTTCTTCGGGCGTGGGTGTTGGCACAGTGAGCAGCGCTTGCGGCTGGCCGTCTGCGGAATAACTTTCGCCGAAACGCGCGTTCTTCAAGGGGAATGAGCCGTTGTTGTAGAGCGCCGCGCCCCACAGCATTCCGCCGTGCGTCATCATGCTGGTTTTTACTTTCAGAACTTCCGGGGCGTGGCATCCGGCGGTGCCGCAGGTTTCCGCAGCGACACGCAAATCGCCGGGATTGACGAAGCGCACGTAGGCGTAGTTCTCGTGCAGCCATTTGGTATAGAGGCGCGGCGGATTTCCGGAGGTTCCTGCTAGCGCGGAATCGCTGGGCTGCGGATGCGCGCGATTTTTGAGTTGTTGATATTCCGCCGAGCCTGGCTGGGTGCCGGAAGGAAGTATCGCGGTCACGTCGCCGCCGTGGCAATCCACGCAGGCCAGGCGAACGGTGCCGGTGGGATGCATGGAGGGCTCGTCAGTGCTCGTGTGGCAGGAAACGCAACCGGCGTTTTTGCGGCCGACCTCGGATTGGGATTGGCCGAGCAGGCTTTGTTGCGGCGGCTGCGCTGGCGACTGCGCGCGCGAGCGGTCTTCGAGCAGCAAGGCAGCAGCGATGGCTGCGGCGGCGAATACGAAAGCAGCACAGGCGCGCCGCAGCCTGCGCTTCCGCGCACTGGCACCGTCCGTCGCGCCGCGTGTAAATCGGTTTAGCAATTTCGCTCGCTCAAAACTGGAACCGCAAATCAGTGAAAATTGAAAACAGCACTCTTCCCGTGTAGATGTCTTTCAGGCCCTGGCCTGGGATCAATGTGGCCGCGCCCGCCGCGATGGAGAAATTTTCGGTGAGCGGCGGCCGGTAGCGCACGCCGATACCGGAATCAACTCCGATCGAGTGGTGAATCGGCGACTGAAAAAGAATCTGTTCCAGAGTTTCGGTGCGCTCAAAACGCAAGTAATTCACGTTGGCGAAGCCACGCAATTTGGGCGTCAAATCAAACTCGGCGCCCAGATTCGCGAGAAATATTCCGGGATTCACAAAATTGGCCTGGCCCTCGTCTTTATTCGAGCGCAGATCGGGGAGCAGGCTGTCGCCCGAATTCAGCGCGACGCCCGAACCGGTCAAACGGATGCTTTCGCGGTTCCACAGGCTGAATATGCCGCCGGCAAATTCCGGAAAATCGTCAATCGAGTCGAATCCTCGCGCGCGACTGCTGGAAGGGTTCGCCGAGCCGGAAGCGTAGAAGACGGAAGTTTTGATACGGAACCAATCCTTATCATAGGAAAGCTCGAGCGCGGCCATTTGCGCGTTGATGGTGACGGCTTTTCCGGCGATGGCGTTGAAGCTGTCGTTGCCGAAAGCTTGGTAAAAAGCGTGCGTCAGATTCAGCGGGCCGATGTGGCCGTCGCCGGTCCAGCCGAGATACGCGGCGTGGACGCTGTGCGGGCGGATCATGCCGTTGGAAAAAACGGCACCGATGGGCGCGGGGCGGACGAGAAAACCATTGTCGTCGTAATGAATCGAGGCATCGTCCTTGTTGTAATGCACGCTTAGCTGGGCGGTGTAACCGGGAAACAGAAAATCCTGGCGATAGGCGTTGGCGATGATTACCTGCTGATTGCGCAGCGCGATGGAATTCAGCCCGCTATTGGTGTTTTTTTCCAGAAAATTAAAATACGCGACGTTATATTGCCACCGATTGGAATCCAGGTTGCCGAAGAAACGCACGCCAGGCTGCTCTTCGACAAACAGAAAGCCGCGAAAATCGCTGTTGAACGCCTGAATGCCGGCGCGCACGGAAACGAAGTCGTAATTCGGGCCCAGGTCGTGCAGCTTCACTTCGGCGAAGGCTTCCTGCAAACCGATATGCGAATCCAGGCGCGCGGTGCCCTTGGTCACGTCCACATTGACGACGCCCAGTTCCTGCACATCGAGATAATTCAAGCTGATCACCGGCGTGATGCGGATGCGCCAATCCACCGGACGGAAAGAGGTGTCGCCGTGAAATAGGTCGAAGGAAAACGCAAAGGTTTGATCGAGGAAAAGTTGGTTGCCCCTGCCGAAAAAATCGCTGCTGCCGGGGCGCGCGGAACTTACGTCGGTGGGTGTGGGCAGGCGGCGGCCATCGAGAAATGTGTCGCTTGTGGCCGTCAGATTCAGAAACGTCTGTTTGCCGATGATCGGCACGTCGCCTTTCAATTTGTTGCGATTGAAAGGATCCCACTTGCTGCCTTTCACGTACGGATGTTCGCCGCCGATTCCGTAGCGATCCCAATCGGGCATGGCGACGGACCAGCGATGGGGTTCGGGATGGAAGACCTGATCGGGAGAAGGCAGCGATTCCGGCGCGGGTTGCTCGCCGGTCAGATCGAGATTCCCATTCTGCATGGTGTTGGGAGGCACGGTTGGAGGGGGCGCGGGCTGCGAACCTGTCTGCGGATTCGTGGTTCCTGCGGGGAGCCGGGGAAACTGCGGCGACGCGGGTGCGGCAGAGGGCATAGCCACGAGCACAATTTCGCGGACGAGATCGTCGCCAGGTTTCAGCTGCACAGCAGCAGTCATGAATTCCTGGAAGCCCGCAGCAATAATTTTTAGCTCGTAAGCGCCGGGAGCGACGTCAATGAAACGGAAGACTCCTTGAGAGTCGCTGACTTTTTCGAACTTCTGATCCGTTGCGAGGTTTCGCAAAATCATCGTGGCGCCGATGACCGGCTTTCCGTTTGAATCGCGTACGATGCCTTGCAGCGCGGCTTTCTTGGGAGCGCTTTGGCCGGGCAGCCGCTGCTGTGCGGCGGATTGTTGGAGCGTGCCGAGAGCGATTGCCGCGTTGATACCTGCACCCGACGCGGGCGCGGCGCATAACAAACTCAGCAGCCAACACAGACTCACCGGTTGCAAGAAAAACATGCGGGACGCATCGCGCATTCCGTCAGGCCCCGGCTGTCCGGTGAGTTTCGGCGATAAACCATTGGAAACGTCTGGCGATCACGGTTTCTTCCGGAGCCAGCGAGTAAAAGTAAGCGGCTCCGCGCACAAAATCAGGTGCCCGATTTTTGCATTATTGAATCACGATTGCACAACTGATTTGCAGAATGATTGAGAACGATGTGCGGCTGTGATACCAATAGCTCAACGTCATGATTCCGCCGAAAATTCGAAAGCTGCGAGATGCGCTGCGTAAGCCTGCTGTTTTGCGGGTTTGGGTTGGCGTTGCATTTTGCCTGGTGCTGGCGGCTTGCGGAGGTGCTGGAAGCGGCAGTGGAGGAAATAGCGGCAGCGGGAGTGACGGCACGTCCACAAATCCTCCGCCGGCGACGCAAACTTTGTCTCAAGCTGACGTGCAGATGGTGGTGCAGGCCGCGTCGACCGCAGCGCAATCCGACGCGATGGCCATCGCCGTGGTTGATCGGATGGGGCGCATCCTCGCGGTGTACGTCGGGCCTTCGGCGCCGGCCACGTCGCCGGGAAATTTTGGCGCCGCGATTCCCACCGCTGATCTGGCGGTCGCGCTGGCGCGCACTGGCGCATTCTTCAGCAACGATCAGGCTCCGCTTTCTTCGCGCACGGTGCGGTTCATCAGCGGGATACATTTTCCGCCCGGCGTTGTGAATACGGCGAACGCCGCGCTGTACGGTATCGAGAACACCAACCGCGGATGCAATCTGGCAGCGAGCATCGATGCGATCGTGCCGCGGGCTACGACGATTGCTGGCGCTTCTCCGGGATATGGAATTATCACGGGCAAAGCAGATTTAAATGATAGTGACGCGACAGCCGTGAATCCCGGCGGCGTGCCAATTTTCAAGAACGGGCAAGAAGTGGGCGGCGTTGGCGTAGTGGCCGCGGATCCGGACACAGCGGAGTACGTCGCATACGCGGCCGCAGGCATGATCGCGATGAGCGGGTCGAGCGCCGCGACAGATGGCGTCGGGTTCCCTGCTTTTCCTGCCCCGGGGATTGTTTCCATTAATGGCATCACGCTGCCATTTGTGAATCAGACGACACCGCCCAGCGGCGTGACCAGCGGCACTTTCGATGCCGCAAATTTTACGGTAGGTCCGGTGGCTAGCCCCGGAGTTCCGCCTGAAGGCGCGCTGATTGCGGCGGCAAATGGTCCCGTGGGCGGCCTGACGGCGGCACAGGTGACGCAAATCATTAACAGCGCGGTGACCACGGCCAATTTAACGCGGGCGCAAATTCGCCTGCCCATCGGCGCGCGCGCGAAAATGACGATTGCAGTCAGCGACCTGGACGGCACATTGATCGGCCTATATCGCATGACGGATGGAACCGTGTTCAGCATTGATGTAGCCGCGACGAAGGCGCGCAACGTGATTTACTTCAGCGGGATGAACCGCCAAGTAGCGGATCTGAACGAAGTGCCGCTGGGAACCGCGGTGACGAATCGCACCATCGGTTTCGGCGCGCAGCCTTTCTTTCCTTCGGGGATCGATGGCACGCCGCCGGGTCCGTTCTTTAATTTGTACACGCAGGATACCGGGAACGCGTGCACGCAGGGCTTTCAGGTGCCGAGTGCGGCGTGGCCGAAGATCAATCAGAGTGGCGTGGTATTTTTTCCCGGCTCGGAGCCGCTGTATATAAATGGCGTGCTGGTGGGTGGGCTGGGCGTCAGCGGAGACGGCGTGGATCAGGATGATTATGTGACGTCGGGGGGCGCGGCGGGATTTGAAGCGCCGACGGATATTCGCGCGGACCAGATTGTGCTTGACGGAGTGCGGCTGCCGTATTTGAAGTTTCCGCGGAACCCGACGGACTGAGTGGCAGTGATTAGTGATCAGTCCCACAGGGCGACGGGCTGCGTGGCTTGATCTCGCACACCATTGCCACAATCCTATCCTTCACGCAACTTGTGGCCGGAAAGATTTCCCAAGCCGTCGTAGGCGGCGTATTTGTACATTTCAGAAAGCGTCGGATAGTTGAATACGAATTCAATGAACGCATCAAGGGCCATGTTCGATTCCAGCGCCATCATTCCCAGATGAATCAACTCGGTGGCGCTTTCGCCGATGATTTGCACGCCAAGCAGGCGGCGATCGGACTTGGCGAAAATTAATTTCAGCAATCCGGTCAAGTCGCCCACGATCTGGCCCCGCGTGTTGTTGGGGTAGCGCGCTCGTCCTACCGCATATTCAATTCCCTTCTCTGTGCAGGTTTCTTCGGATTCACCGACCGCGGAAATTTCAGGGATGGTGTAAATCCCCATCGGCAGCATGGAAGCCAGGCGCTGCTTGTACTGAAATCCGAAAGCGTGGCAGGCGGCCACGCGGCCTTGCTCCATGGAAGTGGAGGCTAGCGCGGGAAAACCGATCACGTCTCCTGCGGCATAGAGGCGCGGCGCGGCGGTGCGGTAGTTTTCGTTCACTTCGATATAGCCGCGCTTATTGAGCGCGACGCCCGCTTTTTCCAGCGACAGTTTGTCTACCGCGCCGCGCCGGCCCGCGGCGAAAAGCGCTGCTTCGGTTTCAAGAGTCTGGCCCGACTGCAGAGTGATGCGCACTTTTTCTTGCACCCGCTCGATTTGCGTGGTGCGCTCGCCGAAGAAAAACCGCACGCCCAGATCCGCCAGCCGTTCGCGAAGGCAGGCCGAAATTTCGGCATCGAGAAAAGGCAACAGGCGGTCGCGGCCGTCCACCAGCGACACTTCCACGCCCAGCGCGGTGAAGATGGAAGCATATTCGCAGCCGATTACGCCGCCACCCACCACCGCCAAGCTGCGCGGAATCGAGCCCATTTTCAGAATGGAGTCCGAATCAAAAATAACTTCATCATCGAAGGGAATTTCCGGCGCGCGGTGCGGGACGGAGCCGGTCGCGATCAGAACGGCGTCCGCGCGCAGCGTCAGATTTTCGCCGCGCGATGTTTTCACGGAGATCGTGGCGGCATCTTCGAAAGACGCGAGGCCGCGGACGAGCTCGATGCCATGAGCCGCGAGATTCTTGGCCAGCTTTTCGCGCTCGGTTGCAACCACCACATCCTTGCGATGCATGAAATTCTTGACGGTCAAGCCCTCGCGCAGCGAGTAATCCACACCATAGAGGCCGCGCTGGTGAATGCCGGAAAAATACAGCGCGGATTCGCGCAGAATTTTGCTGGGGATGGTGCCGGTGTTGACGCACGCGCCGCCAAGGATGTCGCCGCATTCTATCAGAGCGACGCGCTTACCGAAGTAGGCCGCCTGAGCTGCACCCTTTTCGCCGGCCGGGCCTGAGCCAATCACCACAAGGTCATAATTTTGCACGCAAGGCCTCCCGGCGTTCTTCGCGCACATTTTTCAGGATTCGTAGAGACACTTTGCGCGGCATCGTGGTTTACGGCAACAGCGAGCTTACCTGGCGCAACTTGGCGGCGAAGCGCGCGGGATCGTATGCCGACGGGTCCTGCAAATCCTGGAAGAGCGCGCTGATGGCGACGCGCAGCTCGGCGGAATTCCGAAATTTTTCATTGCGCTCGTAGGCCACGAACAACGATTGCACGGCCATGGCAGATTGTGCGGCGGCGTGTTCGCCCTGCGCGGAGATGTTGTCCGCATCGCCCACAATTTTCCGCAGCAAGCGCAAAGTGGACGCTGGATCGTTCGCCATCGCGCCAATTTTCGAGGACAAATCGCTAACCAGCCGAGCGCAATTATCGGCTGAGGCCGCCACGGCATCGCGGTCGGGATTCAACTGGCTCATCAATTGGCCGAGGCGCGTGAGTTCGGAATCCAGTTTTTCGGCCCTATCGCCATCTGCTTGAAAAATTACTTCGTGGAAAATTGTGTAGCGCGAAGGATTCCAGGGCGGATCGCCGGGGCGTCGCCCGGAATAACCGCGCGCTTGCCGCCAGCTGTTTTCCGGCGAGGTGAGGCTGTGATGGCACGAGTAGCACTGCAGCTCGGAATATTCAGGCCAATACTTACCATGTGCGCGAGATTCCAGACGCAGCAGAGATTGGCGCAACTGCACCCCTTGGCCGGTGGTCAACTCGCGAACGTCGTACCAGGGATCGCTATTCTCCGGTTCACCGGGCTCGCCCGGTTCTTTCCAGTGGCGCGGCATGACGGCTGAAAAAGAATCGAGCTCGAAATAAAGGTCTGGGTGGCCGGCTGCGATCATTTCATGGTCAACGGATTTTTCCGCATTGCCCAGATGGCAGCTGAGGCATTTTTCGCTGCGTTTGGTGAGGTCGCGCGTATCGTCCATGCCCGCCGCGACGGATTTTTCATGCGTCCAATCGCGCTCGGTGTGCGGACCGAGCCATGCAGCGGCGGGGCCGTGGCAACTTTCGCAGCTCACGCCTTCGCTCAGGTCGAAGGTGCGTGCGCGTTGTGCGGCGGGAACGTCGAGCGCGTGGCACGCCAGGCACGTCGGCGCGGATTCTGCTTTGCCGACGCCGAGAATTGCAGCCATGCGCTCTCCGACATTGCCTTGCAAAGACGCGTAGGCTTTGGAGTGCTTGTCTTTGACGATCCAAGTGCTGTACTCGTTCTGCAGAACGCGATTATCCGTGCGCGGCGTGACGCTGCCATGGCACGTAGTGGATGCGCACGAACCGGGACCGGTGTAGCGCGGAGCCTGGCCTGATTGGCCAGCCTGACCTGCTGCACTGTCGAACGCGAAGAGCGGCATTACCGTCTCTTGCGATTGCGCGATTGGGCAGAGCGCAAAAGCGGCCGCGAGCAACGCTGCGAATATAAATGGAGAAATTACCAGGCGCCGGCGTTTTGTGGCGAGCTTCGTATCCATGGTCAACTTGGCGGAGCAGGATGCCGTGCCACCAGGCCGGTCGAGTGCAAAATCCTGCGAATCAGCCAGCTTGTACTACCGGATACTATCGAAATCAAATGAATTCAGTCCGAATTATTCTCTGCCATTCGCGCAAGAATAACCGCGCGCTGGCTTTCGCGCGAAGCTCGTGCTTATGTCCCTATACGCAACACCACCGGAGACTCATGGTTGTTTTCGGAGCCGCGAATGAATACTCTCCCCGGTGAGGATTCCTTCCCCTTGATTTTTGACGAACTCAGGGAAATTCAGCGCCAGTTCGGTTACCTACCCGCCGATCAGCTGAAGGCTCTTGCCAAAAAAATTGATGTGCCGCTGTATCGCCTGCACGGAGTGGCCAGCTTCTATCCTCACTTTCAGCTGACGCCGCCGCCGAAAGCGGACGTGCGCATTTGTCAGGATATGTCTTGCCATCTGCGCGGTGCTCGTGGATTACGGACGGGACTGGAAGAATCCTTCCGGCAGGCCGAGTATATGGATGCGAAGATCGGCGGAGTTTCCTGCTTGGGCCGCTGCAACGAAGCGCCGGCAGTGGCGATCAACGAACATATTTATTCCGGACTGTCGCAAAATCAGATTACGGCGATGGTGGGCGACGTACTCGCGGGAGGCGCGCCGCCGAAACTTTCGCAGGTGCATCGCCGCGTGCCGTGCGCGTCTGATCCGTACGGCGACGGGGAACATTATCAAACGGTGCAGCGCCTGATTGCATCGCGCGATTGGGCTGGGGCGTTTGAAACGCTGAAAGCATCGGGTCTGCGCGGATTGGGGGGAGCGGGCTTCCCCACCGAATCGAAATGGCAACTGGTGCGCCAGGCGGTGGGACCCGAAAAGTTCATCGTGTGCAACGCGGATGAAAGCGAGCCGGGCACATTCAAAGACCGTTTCATACTTACGCATTTGCCGCACCTGGTGATCGAAGGGATGATCCTGGCGGGCTTGCTGACGGGCGCGCAGAAAGGCATCCTTTATATACGCCATGAATATGGGGACCAGGAACGAATACTCCGGGAAGAAATCCGGCGCTGCGAGCGGAAAGGCCTGCTGGGAGCGCAGGTGCTGGGCAGCGAATTTACATTTGATCTGGAAATATTTGTCAGCCCCGGCGGATATATTTGCGGCGAAGAGACGGCATTACTGGAAGCGATCGAAGGCAAACGCGCGGAGCCGCGCAACAAGCCGCCGTTCCCCGTGCAGCAGGGTCTGTGGAACAAGCCGACGGTGATCAATAACGTCGAGACGTTTGCGAATGTTCCCACCATTCTTTTCCGCGGCGTGGATTGGTACAAATCGCAGGGCCTGAACGGCTCGGCCGGGCTGAAATTTATTGGCGTGAGCGGCGACGTGGTGCGTCCCGGCGTGTACGAAGTGCCGATGGGCACGCCGATATCGGAGCTGATTTTCAAATACGGCGGCGGCATCGCGGACGGAAAAAAACTGAAAGGGTTCGCGCCCTCCGGCCCATCTTCCGGATATTTGCCGGCGTCCATGGCGGATGTGCGGCTGGATTTCAAATCGCTCGCGGATGCCGGGTCGATGCTAGGCTCCGGCGCGCTGGTGGTGTGCGACGAGGACCGCTGCATGCTGGATATGGCGCTGAATTCGACCCAGTTCTTCCGCAACGAATCCTGCGGCAAGTGCGTACCCTGCCGCGTGGGTTCGCAGAAATTAGTGGCGATGTTGACGGGCTGGACCGAAGGAAAAGGTTCGGCCGCAGACATCGCGTTAATTGACGAACTTTCCGGGGCGCTGCGACTGACTTCGATCTGCGGGCTGGGACAAGTGGTGCCCGCGCCGATCGCTTCTGTCTTGAAACATTTTCGCGCGGAAGTGGAGTCACATATTTTGCAGCGGAGCTGTCCCGCGGATGTTTGCCGCTGCGGTGAGGGAGCCGGCGAAAGCCTCGGGCAGAGTTTCGCGAAAGCTAAACAGGTGCGGGCATGAGCGCGAGCCCACTCGTAGAACTGACGATTGACGGAAGAAAAGTCTCGGTGCCCGCCGGCACAACGATATTCGACGCCGCGCGCATGCATGACGTCGCGATTCCCACGCTATGCCATCAACAAAACGAAAAGCCCGTCGGCGTTTGCCGCATCTGCGTGGTGGACGTGGGCGCGCGAGTGTACACGGCATCGTGCATTCGTCCGGTGGAACCGGGAATGGTGGTGAACACCACTGCCGACGGGGTGAAACGCGCGCGGCACACTTTGATCGAGCTGCTGATGTCCGATCATCCCAGCCCGTGCGCGCGCGAACGGCAATCCGGCGATTGCGAACTGGAAGCTCTCGCGAAGCAGGAACAGATCACGGCTACTCGCTTTGCGCCACGCGCCGCACGTCGCGGCCCCGACGACTCTTCCATGAGCATCGCGGTGGATTTCGATGCGTGCATTCTGTGCGACCGCTGCGTTCGCGGCTGCAGCGATATTCGCGAGAATTTTGTCCTGGGACGCATGGGCAAGGGCGCCACGACGGGCATCGCGTTCGATAACAACGAGCCCATGGGCGAATCTTCGTGCGTTTCGTGCGGTGAGTGCATGGTTTCCTGCCCGACGGGCGCGCTGACGAATAAAGTTGTGACGCAGACTGCAATCGCGCGAACGCCGGATTCCCAGCCAGTTTCGCTGGAAGAGTTGCAGGAATTGCCGTTCTTCGAAGGCGTTTCCGGAACGTTCTTGAGCCTGAACCGCAACGCCGTGGTACGGCGCCATTTCAAACGCGGCGAGGTGATTTGCCGCGAAGGCGAATACGGATCCACGGCGTTTTACATCCTGGACGGCCAAGCGAAAGTTTCGATCGCCAGCCCGATGGCGCACGTGAAGACCAAAGGCAAAGTGCGCAGATTTATGGGAAAACTTTCCAGCAAACTGACGCAGCGCCAGAACGACCACCGCGAAGAAGAAACGGCGCAGCACTGGATTCACATTGATGCGCCGATGGACTTGAGCTACGACAATCCGGTGGCGATGCTGGGGCCCGGCGACCTCTTCGGCGAAATGACCTGCATGAGCCTCTATCCACGTTCCGCGACGGTGCGCGCCGAAACCGCCTGCACTGCGTTCGAAATGCTGCGCAACGTGCTGGACATCATGCAGCGCAACAAAACTTTTCGCGCAAAGCTGGATCAATCGTACCGGCAGCGGGCGCTCGACTCCCATTTGCGCGCCGTTCCGGTATTCGCGGAATTGACCGACGAATTCATCTCGGGCCTGCGCGAGCGAGTCGAGTTGCTGCGCTTTACTCCCGGCCAGGTGATTTGCCGCCAGGGCGACGCGGCGGACAGTTTTTATCTCGTGCGCATTGGCTTCGTGAAAGTTTCGCAGACGCACGCCGGCGGAGAAATGGTGCTGGCGTACCTCTCGCGAGGCGAATATTTCGGCGAAACGGCGCTGCTGGAGGAAACCGCTCGTAGCGCGACGTGCACGGCGCTGGACCATGTGGAGGTGGTGCGCATCAGCGCGGAGGATTTCGCCAGCATGACGCGGCAGTTCCCCGGCATTCGCGAAAAATTGGCGCACGTGGGGCACGAACGCATGGAGATGAATCGCGAAACGCTAGTGATGATCAACAGCACGCCGCTCGAAAGCTTCCTGAAACAGGGGCTGATGGAAGCGCAGAGCTTGTTGCTGCTCGATCTGGACGCGTGCACGCGCTGCGACGCTTGCGTGAAGGCTTGTGCGGATGCGCATGACGGAGTGACGCGCCTGGTGCGCGAAGGATTGCGGTTCGATCATTACCTGGTGGCCACTTCCTGCCGGCAGTGTCTCGATCCGTTGTGCATGGTGGGTTGCCCGGTGGGTTCGATTCGCCGGCGAAATTCTTTGGAAGTGATTATCGAGGATTGGTGCATCGGTTGCGGATTGTGCGCGGAGAATTGTCCGTACGGAAATATCAACATGCACCCGTTCCATGTTTTCACCGACGTGCCGGGGATGCCTGGGCAGAAAAAAGCGATGGTAAAGCAGAAGGCCACGTCCTGCGACCTTTGTTCTGATTTCGCGGAGCCTAGTTGTGTGTACGCTTGCCCGCATGACGCGGCGCATCGCGTGAACCCGCGCAAGTTTTTCGCGAACTTGCTGAAGCAAGGCGCGGGCACCACGCCCGAAAGTTAAAAGATTTATTCTGCACCACGGGAACGCTCGAAACCTTGCGCATTGACCGTACACATCGCGCGTGGCTGATCGCTTCGCTGATTATTTTCGGCGTGGCGACGGCGATTTACGTTGTTTACGCGGCGGCTTCTCCGGCGGGTCCCAGCGGCGGCAGCGCCATCGGCTTGATGTTCGGAATTGCCGGCTCGCTGTGCATGATTTTCGCGGGATTGCTGGCCGCGCGGAAGAAAGTACCGGTCTGGCGGCTGGGCCGCGCGCAGACCTGGATGCGCGGCCATTTGTGGCTGGGTTTGTTGAGCCTGCCGTTGATTTTATTTCACGGAGGGTTCCGTTTCGGCGGTCCGCTGACTACTGTGCTGATGGTGCTGCTAATCGTCGTGGTCTTGAGCGGAATATTCGGCGCGGCTCTGCAACATTACATGCCGCCGGTGATGACCACGCGCATTCCGATGGAAACAATCTTCGAGCAAATCGATCGCGTGCGCGGGCAGCTGCTGGCCGAGGCGGATGAGATGGTGGAAACCGCCTGCGGTCCACTGAATTTTCAAGACGCGCCGCGGGCAGCAGGCGTGCGTTCCGCCGTGGTGACTGCGACGATCGCGACAACCGACACACTTCCGCTGTGCAACTTCTATAGTCGCGACCTGCGGCCGTTTCTGCAACAGGCGCGCGCGCAGAACCCTGCACTGTCGAACCGGCTGAAAGCCGCCGGGATATTTGAAGGATTGCGCACGCTGCTGCCCGTTGCGCTGCACGACATCGTAAAAAATCTAGAAGACATCTGCGAAGAGGAACGGCAATTGCGGCGGCAGATACGCTATCACCATTGGCTGCATGGATGGCTGATGCTGCACGTCCCATTGTCGCTGGCGCTGCTGCTGTTGGGCTGCGCGCACGCGATCATGGCATTGCGTTACTAAAGAAGCGCGCGGAACCGGGCCGAGACTGATCGAGGCGGGTGCTGGTGGCAAGAGCCAAGCTCACAACCAAAAAACTGGCGCAGCGGATTGACCTGGAATATTTCAAGCATCCGCATCCTTTTCGCCGCCTGCGCTTTATTCTGTCGGTCGCGCTGCCCGTGATCGCGCTGCTCTGGCTGGGCTGGTACGCGCTGGCTCGCAGCGATCGAATTTACAGCGGCGGCAGAATGTCCGCTTCGCACGCAGTGCTCACCGCGCGCTGCACCGCGTGCCATGTGGCGCAAGCAGGCGCGTTCAGCGCACGCGCCAGCGACCAGGGTTGCGATTCCTGCCACGACGCGCCCGTGCATCACGCGAACCAAATATTCACGCCGGCCTGCGCCGCGTGCCATGCAGAGCATCGCGGGCACCCGCGCCTGGCAGTCACCGCGGACGTCAGCTGCACGCAGTGCCATGCGAACCTGCACACCGCCGGTGCGGCGACGCACTTCGTTTCAGATATCACACGCTTCAACGGCGGGCATCCCGAATTCGCGGCGTTGCGCGCCGGGAGCGTTGATCCCGGAACGATCAAGCTGAATCACGCGATACATCTGAAACACAATCTGCGCGGGCCGAATGGTCCGGTGCAATTGGATTGCGACGATTGCCACCGCACGGTGCGGCCGGAGTCGCGCTGGCGGTTCGGCTCAGGCGAGGCACAAGCTCAGCCGGTGAATCTGAATTTGCACGCTCTTCCGCCGTCCATGGATGCGGGGCGCGCCTATATGTCTCCGGTGACCTACGCAAGACATTGCGCCGCGTGCCACGGACTGCAGTTCGATGCGCGTTTTCAGGAAAGCGTGCCGCACGACACGCCGGAAGTGATCCGCACGTTCCTGGTGCAGAAATTTCAGCATTATATTCCGAGTCATCCGGCGGAACTGCGCGTGACGGCTCCAAATCGGAATCTGCCAGACCAGCCGATCCCGCCCGCGGTGCGCGTGCTCACCGAGCAGCAATGGGTGATGCTGCGCGTTGCCGAATCGGAAGAACTTCTTTACCGCAAGACTTGCGCGCAATGCCACGCGCTACAATTTGTCGCCAATGCTCCGTGGCCCATCGTCGCGAAATCGAATATCACGCAGCGCTGGTTTCAGCACGCGGTGTTCAATCACGATACGCACAAGCTCTTGAAATGCGTGGAGTGCCACGCCGCGGCGCTCACTAGCCAGGAAACCGCGGACGTACTGCTGCCGGGGATTCAGACTTGCGAGAAGTGTCATCGTGGCGGGCGGCAGGCTGCGGAGTCGCGATGCTTCGAGTGTCACACGTACCACGATTGGAATCGTGAGAAGGGCGTGAAGGGAACGTTCACTTTGTCGGCGTCACTGCGCGGGAATTGATCGGCACGAGCCGGCGTGTGGGAACAATTCGCAAAGCTTGCTGCGCGCCCTACTTCGTTTTCATCACGTACACGCCGTCCCACTCGCCTTCAGGAGCACTCTCGGAAAACTCCATGGCGCGCTCCAGAAAAACCTGGCTCGGCCCGTCGTCTGGAAACTTCAAAAGAACATCGGTGAACAGGGCGGCTGCCTCGCGCCAATTTTGTGAGCGGTACGCCGCCATCGCCCTGTCGAATTGCTCGAGCAGCTGTTCGTACTTGGATTTTTCGGCCGCGACATCCATCAGCTCGTAGATATTTACTGGCAGCGTCTTGCCCTTCACGCGAATTTTGTCCAGCTCGCGGCACACGAACTGGCTGGAAACCTGGCGATACGTGGCCTCGCTGATCACAATTTGCACGTGATACTGCTTGGTGATTCCTTCCAGGCGCGAGGCCAGGTTCACGTTGTCGCCCATCACCGTCCACGACAAGCGGCGGGCCGAACCCATATTGCCCACATTCACCAATCCGGTGTTCAAGCCAATTCCAATTGAAAGCGGCGGGCGTCCGGCTGCTTGCCACTTGGAGTTGAGCGTCGCGAGGCCGCGCGACATACGCAGCGCGCAGGCGCAACTGCGCGCCGCGTGATCTTCCTGCGGATACGGTGAGCCCCAGAAGGCCATGATGGCGTCGCCGATATATTTATCGAGCGTGCCATCGGCGGCAAAAACAATTTCGGTCATTTGCCCGAGGTATTCGTTCAGCAATTGCACGAGTTGGTCCGGCGTCAGGCCTTCGGAAATGGTTGTGAAACCGCGGATATCGCTGAACAGTACTGTGAGTTCCTTCGATTCGCCGCCAGGTCGAATGTATCTCTCCGGATCTTTCTCAATCAGCTCGATCACACCGGGAGAAAGATACTGGGAAAAGCTCTTGCGAATATTGCGCTTGGCGCGTTCCTCGCGGATCATGCGCAGGCTGGTAATGGCGGCATAGTTCGCCGCCAGCGTGCCGGCGGGAATCACGAAGCTGAGCCACTGACCTCTGTGCACGAAGCCGAAATAGACAAACCACGCGTAGGCAGTGAGGGTCACGAGCACAGTGATTGTTGAGTACAACGGCGTCACGCGGCTGAAAAGAAATCCGAAGACCAAGCCGAACAAAAGTATGAAGCCCAGGTCGATCATTTCTTCGTCGTAACCGCGCTTCAGGAAACCACGGCCGCGCTCCGCGCTGTGCAGCAGGTTGTCTATGATGTTGGCATGAACTTCCACTCCCATGTAAACCTCATCCTGGCCTTCGAACGGCGTGTTGCGAATATCGCCGATGGCTAGCGCCGTGGCGCCGACCAAAACTATTTTGTCGCGAAAAGTTTCCGGCGGCACGATTCCGCTGAGGACGTCCCACATCGAATACTGCGCATAGGTCTGGTACGGGCCAGTGTAATTCAGCAATGCGCTGCCATCGGACGCGGGCCGCAACGCGTGCGTGCCAAACTGAATCCGTTCCAGTCCATTCGGCGCGATGTATGCAGCGATGTCCTGATCCGGAATTTTTTCGTATTCGCGAACTACTTCCAGATCGAGCGAGGGGAAAAAATCCTGGTCCTGGTAGCGGATCATTAGCAGCGCGTGGCGCAGCGTGCCGTCGGAATCCGGCACGATGTTGATGAATCCAAATGACGCCGCGGCGTCGGCCAGCTTGGTGATGTTGGCTTCGACGCCCTTCTTCACCAATCCGCCGTTTTCACTCCACGCAAGGCCCAGGTCCACGGCGCGTCCATCCTTGAACTGCACCGGCCGAACCTGCGGGAATGCATGCGCCCAGACGATATTGAAATATTGCTCAGCCAATTTCGGATCGCGCTGCGAATCCAAAAATATGTGGCCCAGCACCACGTTGCCGCTGTTCTTGAACGCGCCTGCAAGCGTGCCGTCCTGATCGCTATCAACCTCGAGCGTTTTCAGCTGCTTCAGAAGAGCAGGCGACGCGGATGGGCCGAGGTCGGCTTGCAGTTTCTGCAGCGCGTCCAGGGCGGAATTACTTTCGGGAACCGGGAAGGTGACGTCAAAGGCGACCACGCGCGCGCCGCCCGCGGCCAGCTTGTTTACCAGCATCGCGTAGCTTTTTCGGGGAATCGGAAACGCGCCGATTTCTTGCAGGGTCTGCTCGTCAATGCCAACGATGACGATGCGATCGTCGTGCGGGCGCGCGCCGCGCATTTCGAAGCGCAGGTCCAGCGAGCTTTGTTCGATGCTTTGCAGGAAAGCGAAACCGGCGCGCGAATCGATGGCGCCAATCCCAGAAAATCGGAACAAGATGAGCCCCAGCAGAGTGACCAGCACGCCCAGACCCAGATCGACGTGGTCGAGCGCGAATCCTCGTAACCGTTCTCTCCAGCTGGACCATCGCTGTTCCGGCAAGCTCATAGAAATCGCAAAGCACGATCAAATCCACAATCCATTTGACACATGCACAAATGCCTTATGCTTTATGGAATGACGTCGTGCGCAGCTCAGCCTCACGGAGCCGGATTGGGGTTCCTATCTGTTGGTGGCGGGGTCGTCCCTCCACCGCGCGTCAGACCAACTCCAAGACCGACTCCCAATCCCACCGCCACTGCCGTGCCAATAAAAACCCAACGCAGCGTGTGGCCCTGGTGCGGGATTCCGGCGTTCGTGGGAATGTCCGTGTCGGTGAGGCTGGCCTGCAACGCTGCCGGCGGCGTGTCCGTGGCTTGAAAGCCAGAAGGCGGGATCTCCGAAGTGATTTGCACCATTTGGCCGGCGCTGACGGTGACGGAATTCGACGCCGCGTTGGATTGCCCGGAATTATTGCCGGTGTGCGCTCCGTTCGTTGGCGTCACCGAAACTTTGCCCTTGTAGCAGATCACCGTGGTGGTATTGGATTCGAATCCGACATAGAAATCGGTGCCGATGACGCCGATCACGGCGTTGGGCGTCTTCATTTCGAATTTGCCGCCGGGTTTACTGATCTTCACTACCTGGCTGCGAATCTTGCCGAAATCCATTTCGAGGGAAGTCTGCTGCGAAGCGCTGTCGTGCTGCACGATGCGCAGTTCGCTGTCTGAACCCAAGCTGAGAATCGAGCCGTCCTTCAGTCCAGCGCGGACGCGGCCGCTATGTTGGGTCTGCAGCAGATCGTTCCAATTCAAATCCTCTTTAACCTTCGCTGGCTGGGAGTTGCGCGTGGCAGCTGGAATCAGCGCGTTGATCTCACCCGCCGGTTGGTTGTTCGTTTGCGGCTGAGGCATCGCGGGCAGCGCCGCCAGAAGAGAGCTAAGCACAACCACAGTAATGCGCCTAAACATATTCATCCGTAACTCCTTAAATTGATTTCGCGGCGTCCAGTGCAACGATTTTGACAGAGGCGAGATGGGAGTCAATGCGAAGGGCCTGCGGGTGCGCCAAGGTGGTTAATACTCAGGCGGTGAAAACGAGACCCCAGGGCACGGGCTGAATGTGCATGACTTGCGCTCACGACTAGCGCCGATTTTGCTCACACCAATGACCCGCACGGACTGGAACCTTTTCTGGCCTATAGGACAGCTTGTAGGAAGTGTGCCGGTTCCTTAACCTATTTCCACAGAAGCATTTATTCCCCAGCTCGTTGATCGGACGACCCGGTGAGAAATACCCCGCAGTGGCTCTAGTTGGGAGGCGAAACCGATGAAGTTTGCCAACCGTGTGTTCCCGATTCTTGCGCTCGGTCTATTGGGCGGCGTCCTACTGCTCCATGCGGGATGCGCTAGCACCGGCTACAACGGCGGGGGAGGCGGAAAAGCGACGGTCCCGGCCGCCCCGATGGGCGTGACGGCCGCAGCGGGAAACGCACAGGTGACGCTGAACTGGACGGCAAGCTCGGGCGCAACTGGCTATTACGTGAAGCGCTCCACCACCAGCGGCGGACCGTACACCCAGATTTCGACGCAAGCCACGGCAAGCGACACGGACACGGGCTTGACGAATGGCACAAAATATTTTTATGTCGTCTCGGCGTATAACTCCGCGGGACAAAGCGCGAATTCGGCAGAAGTCAACGCGACGCCTGTGTTGGCTGCACCGTCGGTGCCTACGGGACTGGCAGCCACGGCTGGAAATGCACAAGCGAGCTTGTCCTGGGCCGCGACATCCGGCGCGAGCAGTTATCACGTGAAGCGCTCCGCCACCAGTGGCTCGGAAACGCAAATTTCTGCGCCCACTTCTAACAGCTACACCGATACTGGCCTCACCAACGGGACGAAATATTTCTACGTGGTTTCCGCGGTGAACTCTGGCGGCGAGAGCGCGAACTCGTCCGAAGTTTCGGCGACGCCCAGCGCTCCTTTAACTGCTCCCGCGACGCCCACAGGCTTGCACGCGACCGGAGGCAACGCGCAAGTCAGCCTGAGCTGGAGCGCGAGCACAAGCGCGGCCAGTTACAATGTGAAGCGTTCGACGGCCAACGGGGGCCCGTACAACACGGCGGTCGCGTCACCCACGGTGACGAACTACACCGATACCACCGTGACCAACGGCACCACCTACTACTACGTGGTCTCCGCCGTGAACAGCGCGGGCCAAAGCGCCAATTCCGCGCAAGCCAGCGCAACTCCTGCGATCCCCACCGCGAACGTAACCATCACCATCAATCCGGCGCAAACCAAAGCCATTTCCCCGTACATCTACGGGATCAATTTTTATTCCGGCGTCACCGGCGCTCCTCCGCAGCTCACTTTCGATCGCGCTGGCGGCAACCGCTGGACCGCCTACAACTGGGAAACAAACGCATCGAATGCTGGCAGCGATTATCTCTACGAGAACGACGACTACCTCAGCAGCAGCGCGGTCCCTGCCGAAGCTGTGCGCAGTTTCATCGCTGGGGATCAATCGAACGGTTTAGCAAGTTTGATGACCGTACAACTGCAAGGACTGGTGGCCGGCGACGAAAACGGTCCGGTGAGCGTGACCAATCCTCCGGATTTGACCCGCTTTAAACAAGTGGTAGATCAAAAGAGCACCGTTTCCAGCGCGCCCTTCACGATTAATCCGTCCACCACCAATGCTGACGTGTTCATGGACGAATTTGTCTGGGCGCTGGATCAGAAATTTTCCGGCATGGGAATTTTTGGCGCGAACCCGACGCATCCAACTTTTGTCAGCCTGGACAACGAGCCGGAGCTGTGGAATTCGACGCACCTGGAAGTGCAGGGGCCGAACCCGGTGAGCTCGGATGATTACATCGCGAAAACCATCACCATGACGGAAGCGCTGAAGAACCAGTTTCCAGACATGGTGATCTTCGGGCCAGTACATTACGGATTTCAGGGCATCTACAATTGGCAAGGAGAGCTCGGCGCCACGCCCAACGGCGCGAATTGGTTCCCGGATAAATATCTCACCGCGCTAAGCGCCGCATCCGCTACCTACGGCAAGCCGCTCGTGGACGTGTACGACTTCCACTGGTATGCCGAGGAATACGACGCGAACGGAAACCGCAGCATTGATTTAACTGGCACCACTCTAACGGACGCGCAGGTGCAATTAATCGTGCAGAGCCCGCGAAATCTGTGGGATTCCACGTTCACCGACTCCACCAACAGCAATCCGTGGATTTACCAGGAGCTCGGCAACACTCCGATCAATCTCCTGGGGCGCCTGCAGGCGAAGATCAACGCGGAATTTCCCGGCATGAAAATTTCGCTCACCGAATATGAAAATGGCGGCTGGAATCATATCGCCGGAACCATCGCGCAGGCGGACAACCTGGGCATCTTCGGCAGCCAGGGAGTTTTCGCGGCGAATTTTTGGCCTCCGAACGGGACATATTCGTACGCGCTCGGCGGCTTCCGCGCATTCCGGGATTTCGACGGAGCCGGCGCGAATTTCGGCGACACCTCGCTGCAGGCGACGTCCAGTAATGTGCAAAATGTGATGGTCTATGCCAGCTCGGACAGCGCCAGGCCGGGGCGGTTCGTATTCGTGGCCATCAATCGCTCCACCGGCTCGCAAGTTACCGCCATCAGCGGCCTAGCGCTTTCCGGCACAGCCGAGCTCTATCAGATGATGGCTACTTCCGCACAAGGACAAAATCCTGTCGAGCCGGTGTCCATCGGCACGATGACGGTGAGCGGTGCGACTTTGACAATCACGCTGCCGGCGCTGAGCGTAACCACCATCGAAGTGAACTAGCGCGCCCGTCGCCCGAGCCACGGAACTACGCGCCGTGACGCGTGACTACAGACCGAAGGCGGGGCTCAGCGATTTGCCGCTGATGGCAAGAGCCTTTGCAGCGTGTCCGCAACTCCCTGAGGTTTGAACCCAAACGGACCGGGCCGCGCTTTGTACGCGACGCGCCCTTCGCGATCAATTACGTAGAGACGATCGGGCCAGCCGGTGTAGTTGCGCTCGGTCGCGTTGTCGAAGCCATCCACCACAGCGGGAAAATGAATCCCCAGTTTCACCACACAGAGCTGCCCCATCTCGCTACGCTCGTCGATATTTTTCGGGCTCGCGAAAATTACGTGATCGCCCAGATTGTCGGGATCCTGCCACACGTCGCTGGTGTGCGCTTCGCGGATGTACACCACATAGAACGCGACTTGATCCTTATATTGTTCGTAGAGCTTGTTGAGAGCAGGAACCTCCCGCCGGAAAGGAGGTCACGTATAGCTGCCGAAAACCAGCACCACCGGTTTCTCGCCGCGCATGGACGAGAGCTGGAACGTGCTCTTATGGTCCGGGCTCTCGAGAGAAAAATCCGGGGCCATGTCGCCGATGGCCAGTTGACCTTTGCGCGCCACATTCCACAGCGGCTTGAAGGGCAGCACCACGAACGCCGGCCACGGAACATATTTCATGGTGCCCGCGAATTTGTCCGGCTGTTGCAACATGATCGCAAAAAGCGCGGCCGTAATTACGGCGTACAACGCGAGCACGGCGCCCGCAATTTTCAGCAGTTTTGTGGCAATGGAAATAAGTTGAGCGTTCAAGACCTGTGTGTCCTCTTGTTTTTACAATTCGCGGATTGATCTCCGAAGCTACTTGCGAACGTATCCGTTGCGCGCGATCACCTGCGCATGCGTGCGATGTCCCTCGGGGGACACCGCTGGGACGCCGGAAGACGTCACCCACCTGTTGTAAAAATTAAACAGCGCGCAAACCGTGATGGTGTAATAGATCTGCTCGTCCGTCCAGCCAACGTCCCGCAACGTTTGCGCGTCGGCATTGGTGACCGATGGCAAATTATGAGTCACTTTGCCGGCGAATCGCAACAGCGCCTTCTCGTTTTCCGGCAGCGCTGCAGATTCCAGGTCGCGCAGCGCGTTCCAAACCAGCTCTTCGTTGCCGATCAGCTCCGCCGCAATCGCCGCATGAGACTTGGCGCAAAATTCGCACTGGTTCTGGTAGGAGGTGTAAGCCGCGATCAGCTCGCGCTGGGCGGGAGTGAGCGGCGCATCTTCGTGCATCACCGCGTGAGTGAAACGCGCGAGATGCGCCGTCGCCTCCGGACGAAACGCAAACAGATTCCAGATTTTCCAGTACTCGCCGCCGGATTCCTGCGCGCGCCGGATCATCTCCGCATAGGGCCCGGGCTGAGGCTTTTGCTCAACGCCCGGAAGAAACATCGGCTTCATCCTCATCTGAGCGGACGGCACGGAGATCTCCTCGGCGCTTGCGACCCGCCGTAGCGCCACCCAGTAGAACCCGTTACGCGGCGCGTGTCTCTAGTATTTTTCCATTATTGCGATTTATTGCCCACACCGTCAGATTGCAACGCAATTTCGGAACGCGAAAACGTTTTCGAATGCAAACGGAGGGTGTGGATGAAGCGAAGGCTCGTGCGCGGGGTTGTGGCAATTGTGATTTTGGTGGCGGCAATGACATTCGCGGTGCAGGCGCAGGTGCCGACGGGGACGATTAACGGGATTGTGACCGACCCGCACCAGGCGATCGTCACTGGCGCGCACGTGACGGCTACCGAGCGCACCACGGGAGTGACGCACGAGACAGTTTCCAACGCCGACGGGGTGTATTCGATTCCCGATCTTCCCACCGGCGTCTACGATGTGCGCATCGCGGCCGGGGGATTTGCCGTGAGCGAATTCCAGGGTGTGCAACTGGAGGTTGGGCGCGCTTCGACGCTCGACGCGGAAGTGAAATTGGCCGAAGTCGGTCAAAGCGTGAACGTCACCGACGTAACCAGCACCGTCGAGCTTACGCAATCCATGATTCAGGGCCAGATCACGTCCGCGACGATTGAAAACATCCCCCTAAACGGCAGAAATTTCCTCGAGCTCGCCTATCTGGTTCCCGGCAATCGTCCCGCTCCGAATTTCGATCCCACGAAGACGAATACCCTGGAAGTGAGTTCCGCGGGTAGCGTCGGTCGCGGCGGCAATATCACCGTGGATGGCGGCGACAACAACGATGAAGTGGTCGGCGGCACGCTTTCCAATTTTCCGCAAGATTCGATCCAGGAATTTCAAATCGCCACCGCACGATTCACCGCCGAAGTGGGACGCTCCGGCAACAGCATCATCAACATCGTCACCAAATCTGGAACCAACCAATATCACGGCTCGCTTTTCGATTACGAACGCAATCGCCACCTGCAGGCTTTGCCGTTCACCTTTGACAGAGATCTGCCCACGCCACCTTTTGACCGCGAACAGTTTGGCGGCTCGATCGGTGGTCCAATCAAGAGCAACAAGGCTTGGTGGTTCGCTTCCGCCGAGTACAGAAATCAGAACGCCGCCATCCAAACGGGTGAGCGCCAATACGGCGCCAATCCCTCGGAAGACGTGATTCTGAACACCTTCGCGCCGGCGCCGCTGCGCGACGCGCTGGTTTCCACCCGTGTTGATTATCAGCTCGATCCGACCAACACCTTGATGGCGCGATATTCCTTCGAGCGCTCCACGGATACCAACCAGGCCTCCGCAGCAAGCGTCACTCCGCTGAGCACCGCGACGGAACGGCAAAATTCGCTGAACCGTTTTAATTCGCTGGTCGCTGGCTGGACGAAAACCTTCTCTTCAACGCAAGTGAACAACGTAATTTTTCACTTCGACACGTTTCTGAACTTAATCCCCGAATTTCCCAACAGCTCGCCAACCACGAATCCGGCGGGCCTGACTCCAACCAACGAGCTGATCTTTCCAGATATCGCCGACGGCGTGAACTTCAATGTGCCGCAGGCCACGCACTTGAATCGCTATCAAGTGGGCGACACCTTCACGTGGGCTTTGGGCAAGCACACGCTCCATTGGGGCGGGGAGTATCAATACGCCAAAGCGTTCGGCGAGATTAACGTGTTTGGCAGCGGCAGCGTGATGCTCACGTCGGATTTCGGATTCGCAGATCTGAACGGCGACGGCGTCATAAACGATCTGGACATTCCCATCGCCGTTTCGATAAAAAGCGCCGCGCCGATTCAGCCCGTTCCGATTCCCAACATTATCAACAGCTACATCGCATTATTCGCGCAAGACGATTGGCGCGTCACACGGAACCTGACCCTGAACCTCGGCTTGCGCTGGGACTACGATACCGACGCCACCGGCACCGGCAGCCCCTACGGCCCGTGCCCCAACCTCACTTCGCAGCCGACCGCCCCATGCACCTGGGTGGCGAACGTGATCGACCTGCGTCATTCGCCCGATAAAAAAGATTTCGGACCGCGCGTGGGTTTTGCCTACGACCCCTTCGGACGCGGGAAAACGGTAATCCGCGGCGGCTTCGGCATCTATTACGATCGCATCGTTTTTGAAGTTCCCGGCTTCCAACGCGTGCAGGACGACCGCGCGCTTACCATCAATGAATTCGGCGGTTCTTCTTGCACCTTTCCCGGCAATCCGGCGCCGCCGAGTCTCAATACCTGCTTCTTCGGCATTCCCAACACCACGTTCGCGCCGGGCAGCCCCACGCTTGCGAATCCCTTCAGCGGTCCGCGGCAGGCAGGCGGCGTGGGAATCATCGTTGATGACAAGAATACGCATCACCCGTTGTTCCAGCAGACGTCGCTCGGCGTGCAGCAGCAGTTCGGTTCCGCCTGGACGGTGAGCGCGGATGGTCTGTACGTCTTCGGCCAACGCCAACTGATCGCGCAATTTTTGCGCAGCACCACTTCGACGTCGCCTTTTATTTCGTGCCCGGGAAGCAACATCCCATGCACGGTGACCGATCCGCTCACAGGAATTTCCGACCGGGTGACCGTCGCGACTTCCAACGCACATTCCTGGTATGACGGATTGTTAGTCAACGTACAGCACCGGCCCGTGAAAGTTGGCCCGGTGACTTATCTTTTCAATGCCAGCTACACATTTTCCAAGACGCTCGATTATTCCGACGACGACCAGGTTCCTTCCTACACCACCGTGGAAAATGTGAATCTGATCGAAGGCACCGTGGGTCCGCAAACGGAGAAGGGTTACGGGGCTAGTGACGAGACGCATCGCTTGACCCTTTACGGCATGATTCAAATGCCGTGGGGCTTTTCGCTCGCGCCGCTCTACACATTCGGCTCGGGAATTCCCGCGGACACTTTCCTGCCGGACCTCAACTTGAACGGCGAATCGCTTCCCGCGCGCCTGCCGATTCTGGCGCGCAATTCGCTGGGCCGCAGCGTGAAGAACAGCACGCAACTGAATCAGTTCATCAATCAGTGGAACGCGCTGCCCGGGTGTCCGGCACCGGCTCCTTGCAATGCGGGCGGGCCGCTGGAAAATGTTCCCGATGGCATCAATTTCAGCAGCCCATTCAATTCCGTGGACTTGCGCTTGATGAAAGACATCGCCATTCGCGAACGCTACCATGTGGACCTGATGGCCGAGGCTTTCAACCTATTCAACGGCGTGAACATTCGTGGATTCACGAATACCAGCTATTCCGGACGCAATATTTCCCTGGTGCCGGTGGGCACAAATCCGCCAAGCCCCGCGAACCCCAAAGGCCTCGATACGACTTTCTTTCAGCCGGTCAGCACGGCGGGCGGATTTTTTGGCTCGGGCGGCCCACGCGCGTTTCAGTTTGCGGTGCGCTTTACGTTCTAGTTTTGAGGAAGTCTTCCCACGCCGTGCGCGCGACGGCGTGCGCGAAAAGTCTCAGCGAGGAGAATATCGTCATGCCACACATTAATTTGCCAGAGGGTATTCCGGGAATTCTAGGTCCCATGGCCTTCAGCCCGCAGACAGCAAAACCGCTGAACGAACTGGCGGAGGTGCTATTGCGCGCGCCGAATTCGTTGACTCAGGGAGAGCGCGAGATGATTGCGACCTACGTCTCCTCGCAGAATGATTGCTTCTTCTGCCAGACAGTGCACGGCGCGGCCGCCGCATATTATCTGGGCGGCAAAGAAACGCTCATTGATCAGCTGAAACGCGACTTCGAATCTGCGCCGGTTTCAGACAAACTCAAAGCGCTGCTGGCAATTGCCGGAAAAGTTCAGAAGGGCGGCAAGCAGGTCACCGACGACGACGTGGATCGCGCGCGAAAACTCGGCGCGACGGACAAGGAAATTCACGACACGGTTCTGACCGCCGCCGCGTTCTGCATGTTCAATCGTTACGTGGATGGCCTAGCCACGTGGGCGCCGCGCGATCCGCAGCGTTATCGCGAGAGCGGCAAGCGCATCGCCGACGAAGGTTATATCCACTCGACCGATCATTTGCCGAAAGTGGCTTCCTGACTGAGTAACAATGAACCAGGAGTTAGCGATATCCCGCGGAAGAGCGACGTTCGCGCGCGATCGCTTCCAGCAGTTTTTCGCCTGCCAAAGAATTGTCCGCAGCGAGCGACAATCGCGGCCGCAAACGCGCGAGTATCTGCTCCGCCATGCGAAAACGCACCGCCGGATCCAATGCATCGCGCCGGTTCAGAAACACCTCGATCAGCGAAAGATCCTCGTCGGAAATTTGCTGCGAACCGGACGAAAGCGGAGCCGCGCCTTGCGCCGGCTGCCACAGCGGCTTCACGTCTTGCAGCGCGCGCTCGTGAACCACAATCGTGCCAGCCACGAAATCTCCCAGCCTCTTCCCCTGTTGGCTGAGCAGCACGCTGGCGATGCCCACGGCATAGAAAGCCGGAAGCTGATCCACAATGCGCAGCAAGTTGCGCGCCACCGATTCCACCGGCGTGATCGGCCGGCCGGTTTCCTTGATCACGCGGATTCTCAGCAGGCGTTTGCCCGGCGTCTGGCCGTTCCATATGGCTTCGAAAATCGCATAATAACCGTAATAAACCGTAAAGAAAAAGATAACCATGATGGAAATGGACCACACTCTCGACAAAGACGGCCCTACGCGCGTTAGCCATGCCGAACCGAAGCCCAAACCGATCAGCACGGTCGCCGAAACCAGCACTTGAATCAGTGAGTCAAGGCCAAAAGCCAGAAAACGGCTACCGACTCCGGCAATCGGAAATTCCAGCGCCGTTTGTTCCGGCGTTTCGATGGTAAGCTTGTCGGAATAAGTATCCGGACCAAAAGATTCGGGCGGTGAGGCCGTCATGATCTCCACTCGCTGGCTGGAAAAAAGGAAACCGTACTGGGCGCGCCTGGAAGAGCTTGCGAAACGCTCCAGCCGCCGCGGACTGCGCGGTTTGCAGCACGGTGAGTTGCAGGAACTCGGGCTGTTGTACCGCCAGACGGCATCCGACCTCGCAATCGTGCGGGAGGATAGCACAAGTAATCAGCTTTCGGCCTACCTGAACTCCCTGTTGGGACGCGCGCACAATCTGATTTACATGGGCCACCGGCCGAAAATCAGCGAGCTCCGGAAATTTTATACGGAGACTTACCCGCAAGTATTTCGCGAGACATTTCCGCAAACAATGCTGGCGTTCGGAATTTTCCTGGTCACGGCTCTGGCGGCATTTGCGCTGACGATGCACGATCCATCTTTTGCGCATCGCATGTTGGGCGCGCAGATGATGGACACCATCGAAAAGCGCGAAATGTGGACTCATTCCATCGTCACCGTAAAACCGCTCGCCGCTTCCGCGATCATGACCAACAATCTTTCCGTCAGCTTCACTACTTTTGCGCTGGGCATCACCGCCGGAGTCGGCACCGCGTGGATGATGGTCGTCAATGGCCTGCTGCTCGGCGTGATCGGCGCGGCCACCTGGCACGCCGGAATGGCCGAACAGCTTTGGAGCTTCGTCGCGCCGCACGGCGTGCTGGAGTTGCCGGCCATTTTTATCGCGGGCGGCGCCGGCTTCGAGATCGCGCGGGGGATGCTGTTTCCGGGGTTATTGCCGCGGCGTGAATCCCTGGCCCTGGCCGGTGGGCGCGCGGCGCGGTTGGTGCTGGGAACGATTCCGATGCTGATCGTGGCGGGAACGATTGAAGGATTTCTTTCGCCGTCAGATATTGCCGTGCCGCTGAAATTTTTGTTTGCCGCAGTGATGTTCGCCGCCCTGGTTGCCTACTTGAACCTCAAGCCGCGGGATTCTTCCCTCGCACGACCGGGCAATGAGCTTTCGTTGAGCATTGCGGCGCGCAACCAAAAGATTTAACGCCGAGATCTCCGCGAGGCGCTGGGTTAACGGACAGCTCAAATCAAGCTGCGTTCCTTGATCTCCAAATATTGATTCACCAGCGAGCTGGCCAGCATATTGGGCATCAGCTCCAGCGCCAGCACGCCGCGTTGCCGCAGCCCGCGCAGCAGCAAGTCGCGGCGTTGCGCAATCTCCATCGCGGCCACGTGACGATACATGTCTTCCTCCGTCTTCGGCGTATCCGCAGCTACTCGATTCAAATCCGGCTGGCCCATCGCCGCAAACACCACCAGATGCCGCGACGTCATGTGCATCGCGTATTCCAGCACCTCAGGCGTGGTGGCAGTTTCCGCAAAATCCGTAATCCAGATAATCAATCCGCGATTTTTCTGTGTCGAAAGAATGGAGCGCACCGCCCGGCCGTGATCCGCTTCGCGCGCTTCACCACGCACCTGCGCCAGCGCTTCGACGACCGCGCGCACCTGCCGCGGCCCTCGCCCCGCGTTCAAATGCTGCTGAATGCGGCGCCCATATGCGAGCAGCCCCACACGATCGCCGCAATGCAGCGCCACTTGCGCGATGGAGAGCGCGGCGTTCACTGCGTAATCTAATTTCGCGAGTCGCAGCGTGCGGCCCGGCTCCTCTACTTTCGCGCGCAGCAGGCGCCCAGCGTCCAACACAATCCACACGGCCTGGCTGCGTTCAATCTGAAAAACGCGCGTGATCACCTGATGCCTGCGCGCCGTGGCCGTCCAGGAAATATCGCGAATCTCGTCGCCTTCGCGGTATTCGCGCAGCGTATCGAACTCGCGGCCCAGTCCGTGCTGCCGCTTCCGGCGCTTCTCCATTTCCACCTGGCGGCTGCGAATCAGGTAAAGCGTGTGCTGCTTGGCTTCGTCCAGATTCGGCAGCACCGAAACGGTCTGGGCGGTTTCCGCCACGCTCCAGCGTTCGGCCATGCGCAACGTGCTCTGATAACGCACGAACACGCGCCCCAGCCGCACATCGCCGCGCTCCGCAGGGAGAATAGAATATTTCTCGCGTGCCGCCGTCTTTACGCCCATGGGCAAATTCAATTCCGGCGGTTCCACACGAAGTTGCACCGGCGCCTCGTCCATCACATGCACGCGAATCGGAATCTTGCTCAAGTTCCTGATCTCAATGCCGATTTCGCTGGGAACGGCCAGAGCCGGCCGCGTGCGCCAGATGCGCCGGACTTCCAGTTTATCGGCAGACGGCAGCCGCAGCAGATCCCAAGCCCACGCCGCCAGAATGAAAAAATCCCACACGAACATCGCCTGAATCATGCGCGGAAATCTCCACGCCGGCACCAGCCAGAAAAGCCCCAGCAGAAACGCCACGTAGAACCGCGCACCAAATCCAAATGGGATTCGTCCTAGCGAGTGCGCGCGCGCCGCCGCAGTCGGCGGCACCAGCGGCTTGTCGGTGACGTCCGGCGCGGCAGCCATTTTGAGCGCAGTAGGCGCAGCGGACATTTATTTGGGAACCTCGACGGTGGCCAGAAGTTCAGTGAGCACCTGGTCCGAAGTGAGTCCTTCGAGGTCCGCTTCCGGCTTCAACAGCACGCGATGGCGCAGCACCGCGGGCACCACAGCCTTGATGTCATCCGGAATGAGAAAATCGCGGCCCTCCATTCCCGCCCACGCGCGCGCCGCAGTGAATAGTCCAATCGCTGCGCGCGGACTTGCGCCCAGTGACAACGCCGGCCAATCGCGGCTGCGTCGTGCCAAAGTAGCGATGTAGGAGTAGAGCGTCGGCTCCACACGAATTTTCGTCACATCGTGCCGCGCTGCAGCGAGCATGCCCGGTTCTAATGCCGTGATCGGAATTTCGTCCAGCCGCCGCGGATCAAAACCTTGCTCGAACCGCGAAAGAATTTCGATTTCTTCTTTTTCCGAGGGATATCCAATGCGGATTTTCAGCAGGAAACGGTCCAGTTGTGCTTCCGGCAGAGGATAAGTGCCCTCAAACTCGATCGGATTCTGCGTCGCGAAAACCGTGAAGAATTCAGAAAGCGCGTAACGCGTGCGATCAATCGTCACCTGCCGCTCTTCCATGGACTCCAGCAAAGCCGCCTGCGTACGCGGCGACGTGCGATTGATTTCGTCCACCAGCAGTAAATCGGTGAACAACGGCCCCTGATGCAGCGAAAACGTGCTGGTGGCCATATTGAAAACGTTAGTGCCGATCACGTCGGCAGGCATCAGGTCCGCGGTGCACTGCACGCGCTGAAACGCCAGGCCGAAGATGCGCGCGATGGTTTTCACGGCGAGCGTCTTCCCCACGCCCGGCACGCCTTCCATCAGCGCGTGGCCGCCGCACACCAGCACCAGCAGCAGCTGATCCACAATGGCGCGTTGCCCCACAATCACTTTCGAAAATTCACTGCGAACATGCGTTGCCAGGCGCGCCAGGTTTTCCACGGTCAGAGTTTCTCCTGTTTCTTTTTCTTCAGCCCCAATTGCACTTCGTATTTTTCCAGTTTCTGTATCAATTCGAGCGCCTCAGCCGGCGGAATCCTCTGCGCACGGCTGGCGGAATCGGCGCGTTGCAGCGTTTCCAGAAACGAGTCGTCCTTCAGCCCCAGCCGTCCGCGCACCGCTTCATCGAGCAACGCGTTCGGAATCGCGATCGGCAAGCGCAGCTGCCGCGTCAATGTGCCGCGAAAACGCTGGTACACCGCCGCAACGACGGCCGGTTCGGCGTGCGCGCGCTGGTACAGGCCGCCGAGTGTATCAACAAATTCCAGTGGCGCAAGGCGGGTGGCCACTGCCGGCATCATCATCGGTCCGCTGCGTCTGCTGAAAGTAAAAAGCACCGCCAGCCCCAGCACCGCGAATTGGAGCAGCCCCCAAGGCACGGGTGTTTTTTGAAAATACGCCCATAAAGTGGCGCGCTGGCCATGGAAGTATTCGTCCCAATAAATTTCTGGCTGCTGGTTGGCGCGTGCGAGCGGGTCGCTCACAGCATCCAGAAAAAAATTCAGATTCTCTTCCTGCGTAATTCCGGCGTTGGTGAGCGGCGTCGGTCCGGCCCACCACAGGATGGCGCCGTCACCGACGCTCCACATCATCACCGCCGGTGAATCCGCGTCGCCATACAACGCAAACGCCGCCGGATTGTTCCCTTCCCACTCGCTCTGCTTCTGCAAAGAAATTTTCGCGGCGTGGCGCGTGTAGCTGCTCGGAAGATTGGCTTGATACGTCTCCCAGGGTTTCGCCAGCGGCACGTCCGAGGAGCCGGCGTTCGGGAAGAAGTCGCCAACGCGCGGGCCGGTGAAAATAATTCGTCCGCCCGTTTCCGCAAACTGCAGCAGTGCTTCCTTTTCTGCTCGGCTGGGAGTCTCTTCCGGGTTCGCGAGTATCAGGATCGCGTCGGCGGAATCCTGTGGAAGATCGGTCGGAGGCCGTTCCCACGCGTGTAGGTTGCGATGCAGCTTCCACAGCAGCAAGAAAGCCGCGTGCGCGCCGCCGGAAGCGTCCGAATAAATCGAAGGCGTGCCACCGCCCTGTTCCGCCGGCGGAGGCGAGACGATTGCCAGCGCCGCGGCAAGCATCAGCATCACTGCGCCAGCGATCAACAGCAGCTTGCGATCCGACGGGTCTATTGCAGATCGCATCCCAGTCCTTCCGCTTGCTTCATGGAAGCGTCAAAATCGCGCGCATCGGCATGGCCGCGGCCGTACCACACGCGTTCAAAAAGCGCTGTGAGCGCGGCCAAGGAATCGCGTTGGCGCGAAATTTGTGGCGCCGCTGCAGCCTCCGCCACCGCCTCGGCCACCAACTGCAAGTGTTCCCGCGGCGTGCGCGTACGATCCCGGCTAATGATGCCGTCATCTTCCAGATGCGCAATCCCCGCCCAGTAAACGGAATGCACCGCTTCGCGAAACTCGCCACGCGCCGCCGCTTCCCGCGCCGCGCGAATCCATTCCTGCCAGGAACGCGCGAACGCCACCTCGCCCACGGAACGGAGCTCGTCCACTCGCGCGCGGCCCAGCCAGAAACGCACCAGCATCATCGCCAGCCAGCCGACGACGGCGAACAATATCAGCCAGAAAAGCAGCTTGGCTCCCAGGGGGTGCCTGCCGATATTTTCGAAGAGACGGCTGAACATGCGCAGCAACCACGCATTAATTCGCTCGCGCAGCAAATCCCACTGGCTGGGAGGACGCACCGCGCCGAATTCGCGGCGCTTCAGAATTTGCTCGAGCGTGGCGCGAGCGTCGGGGGTGCTGAAGCCGCCATGCGCGGCATATCCATCCAGCTGAAGAGCAATCGCGTCCGTCCAGGATTTTGCTCGCGCAAAGCGCGATTTTCGCGCGGCCGCATCGCACTTGATGCACGCCAGGAGCTCGCGCAATGGTTCGCTGGAAAATTCGTAGTGCGCTTCCGA
>Ga0209221_1000041_pt1 | contig 72650 bp, 75 predicted proteins | sample BlaSpr_A8_Ref_O2_FD_187989 | JGI IMG/M metagenome (GOLD analysis project Ga0209221, IMG submission 187989) | Forest soil microbial communities from Thunder Bay, Ontario, Canada - Black Spruce, Ontario site 2_A8_Ref_O2 (SPAdes) (version 2) | ecosystem: Environmental > Terrestrial > Soil > Boreal...
GTGTGTAGGAGTTCATGCTTGGCATGGTCCCCTACCACCGCCCGAAAAGCGGACATATCACTTGCTATCTCAACCGGACATATCATGTGCTACTGACAGCGCGCGAACCTCTACCTTGCTTCCATCGCAACCAATATGATAGCTTGCCAAGCGAACTTGAGACGTAACCCGCAGAGAGTGATCACTTGCCCGTCGAAGTCCTGAAAATTTCTGCCGCAACTCCCGAACAACACGTGGTGGACTACGCTGCCGGCTTCATCAAACGCGGCCAGGTAGTCGGCGTTCCCACCGACACCTTCTACGGCCTAGCCGCCGACCCCTTCAATCTCGCCGCCATCGAAGCCGTCTTCCGCGTAAAAGGCCGCCCCGAAACCAAAGCGCTCCCCATCCTGGTCAGTTCCATCGAACAAGCCGTCACATTAGTTCGCGAGGTGCCCGACTCATTTCTAACCCTAGCGCACAAATTCTGGCCCGGGGCGCTCACTCTGGTAGTCGAAGCCACGCATCGTCTGCCGCTGAAAGTCACTGGCAACACCGGCCGGGTCGCTCTGCGCTGGGCCAACATGCCCGTCCCCACAGCAATCATCGAAGCCGTTGGCGCTCCCATCACCGGCACCAGCGCCAATCTTTCCGGCTTTCCCAGCTGCACCGCCGCCACCCAAATCGTAAAACAATTGGGCGACCGCCTCCCGCTAGTCCTCGACGCAGGCGACACCGGCGGCATCCTGGCAAGCACGATCGTGCGCCTCGACGGCCACCACTGGAACATAGTCCGCGAAGGTGCCATTCCCGAATCCGAAATCAAACAAGCTCTGCACGACTAATAGGATTGTTGCGCGACTGGAATCATTTTGGAGTGCGGCGGCTCGCCGCCGCTTTCGTCGAAGCCGAAGGTGTGACGACAAAACGCTCTAGGCGAGGCTTGCCTCTCCCGCCTCGCCTACTTCAAAAACGCCGCACCCAAAAAATCGTAGTCCCCGCCAGGAGACAAAACGATCCCCTCCAGCCGATCCCGATGTACGCAAACATTGTCCACATACCATAAATTAATGTAAGGCTCATCCGCAGCCACAATCTCCTGCACCCGAGCTAGTATCTCCTTGCGCTTCGCTTGGTCCATCTCGACGCGCGCTCGATCCAATAAAAGATCCAACTCCGCATTCCGGTAATGCCCGCGATTAGCTCCCACCGGTGGCATCCTCTTCGACCCAAACACATACTCAAAAATATCCGGATCCGTATTCGCGCCCACCCACCGCAACGTATACATCTGAAAACTCCCCCGCGTAATGTCCGTATAAAAAGTTGCAAACTCCAAAGGCCGCAATTCCAAATTCACGCCGACCCGTTTCCACTCATCCGCGATCGCCGCGCTAGTCAACCGCGTAAACTCATCCGTCGAAGTTTTCAACGTCAATCGCAACCGCACGCCATCCGTCCCCCGCGGATAGCCCGCCGCATCCAGCATCCGTTCCGCCAGTCCCGGATCGAAATCGTACTTCTGCACGTCCCCATCAAACGCCCAATGATTCGGCGGCAGCAAACTCTGCGCCGGCCGCGCCTGCCCGCGCAGTAAATGTTTAATGATCGTCGCTCGGTCCGTGGCATAAGCCAGCGCCTGCCGCACCTCGCGTTTCGCCAAAATCGGGTCTTCGAAATTGAACGCCAGATATGCCATCGTCGTCCCCGGCTCCTGCACTGCCGCCAGGCCGCGATCCTTCGCCAAAGTCACCACCATATCCGGCGTCAGCGAATTGATCACTGCATCCGCCGACCCTTTGCGCAGCTCCAGCGCCCGTACAATCGCGTCCGGCACAATGCGCATTCGCAACCGCTCGATCTTCGGCGCGCCACGAAAATAATTGTCATTGCGCTCCAGCACGATCTCTTCGTCCGTGGTCGCGCTGACAAATCGAAAAGGCCCCGTCCCAATCGGATGCTGCGCCATCTCCGCGCCCGACCCGCGCGGCACAATCCCAATCTCCGGCGACACCATACTCGTCAGCAACGACGCGTACGGTTGGCTCAAATGAAAAATCACAGTGGCATCGTCCGGCGCTTCCACCGATGTAACCATCTTGAACGCCCCGCGTTTCGGTGTCTTCAGTGCGCCAAACAAGATCGTATCGAAGGTGTATTTCACGTCCGCAGACGTAAGCGGCCGTCCATCGTGGAATTTCACGCCTGAGCGCAGATGAAAGATGTAGGTGAGCGAGTCGGGAATGTCCCAGCTCTGGGCCAGGTCGGGAATCACATTCATATGCGCATCCCGCGCCACCAGGCTCGAGAATAGCAGCCCGTCCACATGCGCCGAATAGGCATCCGCACCAATCCTCGGATCAAGGTTGGTAGGTGCGGAGTCCATCAAGAAATTCACCGTGCCGGAATCAGCAGAAGTTTTCGAAGGGCCGCATCCGCCGAGCAGAAGCCCCGCGCCACACAGTAATGCGCCCGCCATGCCACTCAAAGATCCCGCACGTAAATTCCTAGCGCGCGTGGCCGTGCACCAATTTCCCCATGATCGCCCCACGGTTCGCCCCGGTGGCCGATGGCAAATTATTCCCCCGCCCATGAAACGCCTCATACGCCAGAACCGCGAAAGCCAAAGCCTCTTTCGCCTCCGCCGGCACGCCGAATCGCGACGACGGCACAATCTCAATCCCCGGCAAAGCCGCCCGCAGTTGCGCCATCAAAAGCGGATTCTTCGTCCCGCCGCCCGCCACAATCAGTTCATTCACGCGCACGCGCGAAAAAATAAATCGCCGGAATGCATCCGCAATCGAAAGCGCCGTAAAAATCGTAGCCGTGCGCACCAAATCCTCCGTCCGCGCCCGCCTCTTCTTGGCCCACGAAATCAGTCTGTCCGCATATTCCGAACCAAATTGCTCGCGCCCCGCAGTCTTCGGCGGCGGCAAACGCAAATATGCGCTGCGCAGCATCTCCTCCAGCAGCGGCCGAATCACCTGCCCGCGCAAAGCAATGCGTGCCCCGCGATCGTAAGTCATCCGACGCTTGGTGGTGCGCTCCACCAGCGCATCGATGATCATGTTGCCCGGCCCGGTATCAAACGCAAACACATCCTCAGGCAACGCGGCCCGCGGAATCACCGCAACGTTCGCGATCCCTCCAATATTCAAAGCTACGCGCCCCAGCTTCGCATCCCGGTACAGCAAATGGTCCACAAACGGCACCAGCGGCGCCCCTTGTCCACCCGCCGCCATATCCGCCGGGCGAAAATCCGCAATCGTCGCCACGCCCGTTCGCGCCGCGATAACGCTAGGCTCCCCGATCTGCAACGTAGAAGCCACGCGCTGCCCGCCCAAGAAACGCGCCGCCGCCCCCTGATGAAAAATCGTCTGCCCATGCGACCCGATCAATCCAATCGCACGCAAAGGCACACGCCACCGCTTGCAAGCAGCGATAGCCGCCGCCGCAAACTCCTCCCCGAGTAAAAAATTCAGTTGGCTGATTTCGGCGGTGGAAGTAACCCCCCCATTGGCAAGCCGCAGTATCGCCGCACGCACGCGCGCGAGAAAACGCACATGGTGATGTCCTTCAAGTTTGATCGAAAGGGAAGGGGGCGCCCCGGAAATACGCACCAAGGCAACATCAATCCCATCCGCCGAAGTGCCAGACATCATTCCCAGTACGCGCATCACAATGCCGAGTCTAGAAGCCCCGACGCGCAGTTTACAACGTCGATTTCGAGAGGAGTTTACACATTGCCACACGCTCAATCTCAGACTAGGCGCCACTCGAACGCGCAGCCACGGTAGGGGCGCTGCTTGTGAATCGCGCTACGGCGCGATTCATCCTGAGATCCCGCTGGGCGGGATCGAAGGGTAGCGGCCACCTTCAGGCGGCCGAAGTTGCGGTTGCCCGGGCCGCGCCCTCACGAAAGCTGTTTCTGCAAAGCTGCCAATAAATTCATCGCCTCGAGCGGAGTAAGCTTATTCAAATCCGCCGACCGCAAAGCCTCCACCACCGAAGCATCGATCGCCGCAAAGTGAGTCTGCTCCTGTGCAGGCGCCCCGGCTCCCGGCGACAACTCCGCCGTCAACTTCTCCTCACTCTGCTCATGCCTGCGTAATATTTCGCGTGCCCGCGCGATAACCTCATTCGGCAATCCCGCGAGCCGCGCCACCTCAATCCCATAACTTTTGTTCGCGCTCCCAGCCTCCACCCGCCGCAAGAATATAATCTCGTTCCCAGCCTCCTGCACCGACACATGCACATTCCGCACGCCCGGCAAAAGCTGCTCCAACTCCGTCAACTCGTGATAATGCGTGGCAAAAAGCGTCCGCGGCCGCGCCCCCGAATGAAGCGCTTCCACCACCGCCCAAGCAATAGACAATCCATCAAAAGTCGCCGTCCCGCGCCCCACCTCATCAAGCAAAACCAAACTAGCCGCCGTAGCCGTATTCAAAATCGCCGCCACCTCGCTCATCTCCACCAAAAATGTGGATCGCCCCCGCGCCAAATTATCCGAAGCTCCAATCCGCGTGAACACTCGATCCAATAACGGCAATTTCGCCGACGCCGCCGGCACAAACGACCCCATTTGCGCCAAAATCGCAATCAAAGCCGCCTGCCGCAAATAAGTGGACTTCCCACCCATGTTCGGCCCAGTAATCAAAAGCAAAAATTGCGACTCATCATCCAAATATAAATCGTTCGGCACAAACCGCTCGCCCCGCTCCTCCAAAAGCTTCTCAATCACCGGATGCCGCCCGCCCGCAATCATCAAAATTCCGCGCTTGCCCTTTTTCCCCAGCGACGTCTCCGTAAATTCCGGCCGCGCATAATTTCGCGAAGCCGCGATCCGCGCAAAATTCACCAGCAGATCCAGCTGCGCGATCCCCGCAGCCGCGCGCCGCAATCGCCCCGCCTCCCGCGCGATCGCCTCGCGAATCTCCATATACAGCCGCCGCTCTATCTCCAGCACGCGCTCTTCCGCGGACAACACCTTCCGCTCATGCTCCTTCAATTCCGTCGAAGTAAATCGCTCCGCGTTCACCAAAGTCTGCTTGCGCTCGTAATCCGCAGGCGCCAAATGCAAATTCGGTTTCGAAATCTCAATGTAAAATCCAAACACTTGGTTGTAACGAATCTTCAGCGAACCAATCCCAGTCCGCTTCCGCTCGCGCTCCTCCATGGACGCAATAATCTGGCGCCCCTGCTTAGTGATGTCGTGCAACTCGTCGAGCTCAGCATTAAATCCCCGCCGAATCACCCCCGGATCGCTAGCCACCGCGGGAGGATCATCCGCTATCCCGCGCGCGATCATCTCCCGCACGTCAGCCATCTCATCGAGTTGTTCGCGCAGCGCAGCCAGCCGCCCGTGGCCAGGCGCACCATCCGCCGCAACCAGCGGCTCAAGCAGTCCGCGCAACGTCGGAATCTTCTCCAGCGACTGCCGCAGCGCGAGCAAATCCCTCGGCGTAGCCACCCCCAAAGTAATCCGGCTAGTCAACCGCTCCAGATCCAGTATCCCCTCGAGCGTCCGATGAATTTCCTCGCGCTCCACAGTCCGCGACTTCAAATCCCCCACCGCATTCAACCGGTCCTCAATCTCCGCCAGCGAAATCTCCGGACGCAAAATCCAACCACGCAGCAGCCGCGCCCCCATCCCCGTAGCAGTCTCATCAATCGCTTTCAACAGTGTCGCCGAGGCATCATCCCCCGCAGAAGGCTCAACTAATTCCAGATTCCGCACAGTCACCGCATCCAGAATCATCGAATCCTGCTGCTCGTAATAAGAGATACGATCCAGATGCTCCAGGCCCGCTCCCGCCGGGCGCAGCGACGGATTCGTAACCGAATCTTCCGGGGTCCGCGCCCCAATCGCCGAAGTCTCGCGCAAATAATGCACCAGCGCACCCGCCGCAGCCGTCGCCGACGCATGTCCGTTCAATCCAAATCCTTCCAGCGTCGCTACCCGAAAATGCTGCTCCAGCATCCGCGTAGCGTAATTCGCCTCGAACACCCACTCATCCAGCCGCGTTTCCACCGCCCCCAACCCATCCATCTCCGCCGGCAAAGTCACCGGAAACAAAGTCACTGCCCGCGCTAGCAGCACCTCGCGCGGCCGCAGAATCCCCAATTCATCCCGCAACCGAGCCTCCGCCTTTTCTCCAGAAAATTCCGTCGCCCGAAATTCCCCGGTAGAAAGATCCACAAACGCCAACCCAATCACAGGCTCTCCGCCACGCCCGCCACTTCTCGGACCGACCTGCGCACCAGCACCCGCAGCCAAGCCTGCCGCCGCACTCCGCGCCACCGCCGCCAAGTAATTATTTTCCTTAGTTCCCACCAGCCCCGCGCCGCTAGCCGTCCCTGGCGTCAAAACCCGTATCACTTCCCGCCGCACAATTTTCTTTCCCGGCCCCGGCACTTCCATCTGCTCGCAGATCGCCACCTTGTGCCCCGCGCGTATCAAGCGCGCAATATAATTTTCCGCCGCGTGATAAGGCACGCCGCACATCGGCACCGCCTGTCCCTTCTCCTTATTCCGCGCCGTCAAAGTAATCTGCAGCAATCGCGAGGCCACCACCGCATCGTCATAAAAAAGCTCATAGAAATCCCCCAGACGAAAAAGCAGCAAAGCACCAGGATGCTGCTTCTTCACCGCATGATATTGCTGCATTAAGGGGGTAGTGGGTTCGTTCATGAACAAGCCGGGCGCTCAAGCAGCCGGCTCGGCAAAAATCACCAGCCGAGAGCACGAGGAATAAATAGATTATGCTGGCAGGCCCGCATCTTTGGCAACAACCGCTCTATACTATCCGCATGCCCCAACGCGAAAAGACAAAATCCGAAATCGAAATCAAACTCCGCGTCACCAATATCCCCGAAATCCTCCACAAAATAAAAAATCTACGCGCCGCCCGTCATCTCCGCCTCCGCGAACAAAACACCCTCTACGACACTCCCCAATCCCACCTCCGCCGCCGCAAAATGCTCCTCCGCCTCCGCATCGAAACCCCAGCCAACCGCAACACCGCATCCAATCGCGGCGCGGAACGTGTAATCCTCACCGCGAAAGCCCCTCCTCCGCGCGACCAAAGCACCAACCCAACCCGCTACAAAATCCGCGCCGAACGCGAACAATCCGTCCCCCAGTCCTCCCGCCAATACGCAAAAGCCCTCGTCGCCCTGGGCTTCCGCCCCGCCTTCCGCTACGACAAATTCCGCACCACCTTCCGCCTCCCAAATCTCCACCTGGACCTAGATGAAACGCCCGCAGGCATATTCCTCGAACTGGAAGGGAATCCAAAAGCAATCGACGGCGCAGCCCAATCCCTAGGCTTCACAAAAAAAGCCTACCTCCGCGCCACCTATGGGGAACTTTACGCCGCCGCCTGCCGTCGTCGCGGCACAAAACCAAAAAATATGCTGTTCACCGCAAAATAATTCGCAAAATCCGCACTCTTCGCTTGACAAACTTTCCATCTGCATTTACTAGTCAATTGGGACCAAAGCTAAAACACAACAGCACAACGCAATGGAGCTGCCGTCCAATTCGGAACCGGGAAGTCACCGCCTCGCCGGGCTCGCACAACCAGCTCGGCTAGGGCAGGGAACTTCCCCGCACGTATCGGTTCGCTGGACCTGCGAATTATGCGGGGACAGGGAGGCGAGGCCCGGCCTGTAGCAACGAGGGGCGATTTCTGCGCGCCCGTGGCCGGTTTCATCCGCCGGCCCGGGCTTTTTTTTTGCTCGCACGCACACGCACCACGGAGGAGCACCCATGCTGCACGCCACTGAAATCATCGGCGCCGAAACCTACGATTCCCTCGGCAACTACGTTGGCCGAGTAAAAGAAATGTTCGTCGAACCCGCCGACCAACCAAATCGCGTAGCCCACCTCCTCCTCAGCCGCGGCCAATATCGCCCCCTGGTCGCCCGCTACGATCAAATCGCCTCCGTCGCCCCCGGCCGCATCACCCTCACCACCGACGAATCTGCTCTCACCCTCTACCAACCTAACGAAGCCTGGCTAGCCGTAAGAAAAGACCTCCTCGACCAGCAAATCATCGACACCAACGGCCGCAAAGTAGTCCGCGTAAACGATATCGATCTCTCCGACCAGCGCACCAACGGCAACACCGAACTCCGCATCACCCAAGTGGACGTGGGCCTTCCCGGCGCCGTCCGCCGTCTGCTGCAGGGAATCGTTCCCCCCATGGCCATCCGCCAAATCCAACTCAAACTCCCGCCGCGCAAAATTCTCTGGGAATTTGTGAACCTCGTCGAACCCGATCCTCTCCGTCGCGTGAAGCTGCGCCTTTCCAGCCAGAAACTCGAAGCCCTTCACCCCGCCGATCTCGCCGACATCATGGAAGAGCTTTCTCCCGACGAGCGCCAAGGCATCATCAGCTCTCTCGACGAAGAAACCGCCGCCGAGACCATCGCCGAACTCGACAAGCGCTTGCAAACGCAAGTCGTCGAAAAACTCGACCCCGAGCGCGCCGCGGACATCATCGAAGAGATGAGCCCTGACGCAGCCGCCGACATCCTCGCCAGCCTCGAACCCGAAGCCAAAAACGAAGTCCTCGAGGAAATGGAAAATCGCGAAGCCCATGAAGTCGAGTCCCTCCTCAAATTTGAACAGAACACCGCCGGCGGCATGATGAACACCGAAATTGTCGTCGTCGACGAAGGAGCCACCCGTGGCGAAGTCGTGGATTACATCCGCTTCCACGAGCTTTCGCCGGACCAACTCGATAACGTAATCCTGGTCAACAAGGAAGCCTCACTAGCCGGCACAGTCCCCATCGCCCGCCTGCTGCTCTCGGATTCCGATCAACGCATGTCCGAACTAGTCTTCGAGCCGCTGCTCTCGGTAACGCCCGACGCCAACGACAAAAATGTCTTCGAAATTTTCGACAAATACAACCTGCGCAGCCTGACAGTAGTTGACGGCGCCCAACACCCAATCGGCAACATCACGGTGGACGACGTAGTAAGCCGTATGCACGCAAAGATCTAGCACCACGCCGTTGCCTAGGTTCGGATTTCGTAGGGGCACGGCATGCCGTGCCCGGCCTGGCCGTGAAAAGGATCGATCAATTTTAGAATCCAATGACCGACCAGCTCACCAACTCGGAACCCACCGCGACGACGTGGAAATCCCGCGGCTCGAACTTCCTCCGCCGCACCCGCATGACGCGTCGCCGCCTCGCGTTATTCCTCGCCGTCGTCGGCCCAGGCCTAATCACCTCCAACGTTGACAACGACGCCGGCGGCATCACCACCTACACCACCGCCGGTGCCCATTTCGGCTACACGCTCCTCTGGTCCCTCATCCCCATGACCATCGCCCTCTACGTCTCCGAGGAAATGTGCGCCCGCATGGGCGTCGTCACCGGCAAAGGCCTCTCCGACCTGATCCGCGAAGAATTCGGCTTCCGCTCCACGTTCTTCGTAATGGTTGCAGCCCTGGCAGTGGACCTAGGCAACACGGTCGCGGAATTTGCCGGCGTAGCAGCCTCCATGCAAATTTTCGGCGTCAGCAAATTTATTTCGGTTCCGCTAGCGGGGATCGCCGTCTGGCTGCTGGTAGTGAAGGGAAGTTATCGCCAAGTCGAAAAAATATTCCTGGTAGCCTGCGGCTTCTATCTCTCGTACGTAGTTTCTGCCGTCCTCGCAAAACCCAATTGGCTCCTCGCGGCTAAAGAAACCGTGGCTCCTACGCTGCACTACAGCACGGACTACCTCCTCATGCTCACCGCCTTGGTCGGCACCACCATCGCGCCTTGGCAATTCTTCTATCTCCAAGCAGGCTTCGTAGAAAAACGTGTCGGCCCCAAACAATATAAACACGCCCGCCTGGACGTTCTGGTCGGCAGCATCTCCTGCATGGTGATCGTCTTCTTCATCATCGTCTGCTGCGCCGCCACTCTAAATAAAAATGGTATGACCGACATCACGGACGCCGCCCAAGCCGCCGCAGCTCTCGTCCCTCTCGCCGGACGCTTCGCCGCCTACCTCTTCGCTTTCGGCCTGCTCAATGCCTCGCTCTTCGCCGCCTCCATCCTTCCACTCTCCACCGCCCACGTAATCTGCGAAGGCCTGGGCTTCGAAGCTGGCATAGACCACAAATTAAAAGAAGCCCCTGCGTTCTACGGTCTCTACACTGGCCTGATCATCGTAGGCGGCGGCTTCATCCTTCTCCCTAACGCCCCGCTCTTCAAAATCCTGGTCCTCTCCCAAGTGGCCAATGGTGTCTGGCTCCCCGTAGTCCTGATCTTCATCCTCCTGCTGATCAATCGCCGCGACCTGATGGGCGAACACACCAACACCTGGACGTTCAACGTAGTCGCCTGGGCCGTCAGCATAATAATGATCATCCTCACCCTAGTCCTCGTTTACGCAGCAATAACCCAGCCAGCCAGCGCCGGCCTCGTCGGCACCCTAATCCATTCCCCATGACGATCCCACAAGCGTCGTCATCCTGAACCCGCGACCGCGGGTCAAGCCTGCCTGCCGCAGGCAGGGATCTCTGCCGCTTTCTCAGATCCATCTACAAATCGGCGATGGTCGTCATGGAAGCTTCGAGCAAAACGCTACGCTGCGGATCCTGCGCATCGTAAAAAACCGCCACAGGCATGCCCTCGAACGGAGACCGCGAAGCGTCGTTGCCGCGGGCCGTGATGACCGCTCCATCGGCCCGCCGAAAACGATAATCAATAGAGTGCATATTTCGTCCATTACGTTGAGCAGTGACGTAACCCGTTGCCAGCTCTCCGTCGGCCAGTAGCTGTCGTTCGCGAATTCGGTTGCGCAAGAAGAAAAAGAACCATCCGTAGACCATGGCCGCCAGAACGAGAAGCATCAAATCATTTTCATTCGATGAATGCGGAATGCGGAGTTCACGCCACGCGATCGGGAAGGCGTAAATTGTGTAGAGCGCGACTCCAAGCAGCGCGAAAACCCAATATTCTCGGCTCTTCCAGGTCGTTTTTAGTTTTCGCGGGCGCGGAATCGCTTCCAGCTCGGGGAAGCCCTTTTCATGAAATGAGATCCCCTTCGAATCGTTACCCCGCAACGGAGTCGTTTGCGATAGCACAGAAGCACCAATTCGATGAGAAGCCGATTGCGACGACAGCTGCTTCAATTTACGGAGCTGGTGTCGTCCGGCCATCACGTAAAACAGCGGCAATCCCGAGACGGCCAGCAGCATTGCCCCCGCGAATCCCTTCTCGCTCGGCTTCTCTACACTGACGACCACCGCCAAAATCACACCAAGAACTGCAACGACCAGGCTAGTCCTTATCTGGAAAAGTAATGCCGCGCGAGCAATTTCGCGATTCCAAGGGCATTGCGAGCAATAAAGTTTGTAACCGCGCCTCAGCGATACTCTTACCGCCAGTGCACCGCATTCCGGGCAATTCAGCTTCGGCATAACGAAAATGTAATATAGTTCCGCAATCGTAGGGCATTGCCCGCGGTAGCGCGTGCCCGGAAGCTAAAATGCCCGATGAGCCGCGCGGCACGGCATCGCACCGCCAGCTCTCTATCCTCAACCTTGCACGCCATCACTCCCTGTGCTAGCTTTTTACCCCGCGCCTCCGAGTGAATCCGAGTGAAAGCATCCGATCTCTTAAAACCCGCCAACCGCGAAGAAGCCGACCTTCTCGATAAACTCGATCTAAAACAACTGCCCCAACACCTCGCCATAATCATGGACGGCAACGGCCGCTGGGCCCAACGCCGTCATCTCCCCCGCATTGCCGGCCACCGCGCCGGAGTGAAAGCCGCCCGCGAAATCATCGAAACCAGCGCCCGCCTGAAACTCCCATGCCTGACCCTCTACGCCTTCTCCCTGGAAAATTGGCGTCGCCCACAAGCCGAAGTGGATTTCCTGATGCGCCTGCTCCGCGAATATCTAAAACGCGAGCTTCCCTCCATCCACAAGAACAACATCTGCCTCCTGATCATCGGCCGCTCAGACCAACTCCCCGAAGGAGTCCGCAAAGACGTCGAAGCCGGCATGCGCCTCACCGCAAAAAACACCGGCATGAAATTAGTAGTCGCCCTGAACTACGGCGGCCGTGCCGAATTGGTTGACGCCTTCAACTCCCTGCTCGATCAAGTCCGCGAAAATGGCATGTCCGCCTTCCGCGCCGACGAACAATCTATCTCCGAGCATCTTTACACCGCTGGTCTGCCCGATCCCGATCTCCTGATCCGCACCAGCGGCGAGATGCGCGTCAGCAATTTCCTGCTCTGGCAAATCGCCTACGCCGAAATGTACGTCACCGAAACTCTCTGGCCCGATTTTTCCCGCGCCCGTCTGCTCGAAGCTCTCACCGATTTCCAAACACGCGAACGCCGCTACGGCGGCCTGGGCGCCACGCGCGAACGGGGCAGGGAATCAGCGTCAGCCGGGACAAACAAATCCCACCACACCTCAGGCCGGGGCTAGCGCCGGATGCTCCGGCGTCTCCTCACTGCCGCAGTCCTGATTCCAGTGGTAGTAGCTTTAGTCTGGTGGACGCCCGCCATCATCCTGGCGGGCATCGCAGCTGTCGTAGCAATTCTCGCGCTGGTGGAATTCCTGAATCTCGGCGACCGCATCGGCCTGCGCGGCTTCAAGCTCTGGACTTACTTCTGCACCGTCCTGATTTTCTACGCGCAATTTTCTCTCGGCCGCGTCGAAACACATTCCTTCGCCGGCGGCGTCTCCATGGTCCGCGATGCCACCGGCGGCACGCTCTCCGTCGAAGCCGCTCTCCTTATTTTTCTCTTCGGCTGCGTAGTGCTTGGCCTGCTCACCAAGCGTCCGCTTCACGAAATTCTTCCGGCCATCTCCATCGGCTCCGCCGCCTTACTTTTCGTGGTGCTGCCCTTCAGCTACATCGTCCGCCTCGACGAAATCGAACGGGTAGGCCGCCAACTGGTCCTCTTCACCCTGGTTCTGGTCTGGGCCGGAGACATGCTCGCTTACTTCGTCGGCAAATCACTCGGCCGCGTCCCCATGGCCCCCGCGTTAAGCCCGAAAAAAACCTGGGAAGGCGCCCTCGGCAACGTCCTCGCCTCCCTGATCGTAGCCGTCCTCTTTGCAAAATGGATGCAGACCGATGTGATCACCCTGCTCGTAATCGCCGGAGTAGCCAACATCGCAGGCCAAGCCGGCGACCTGATCGAATCCGCCTACAAACGCGGCGCCTCCGTGAAGGATTCCGGCGGCCTGCTCCCAGGCCACGGCGGCATGCTAGATCGCATAGACAGCCTAATCCTAGCCACCCCAGCGGTCTGGATCCTCTACCAATGGCTAGCAGCCCATCCCCAATAATCCGTCAGCACGAAAGGTCGCAATGGTTATTCGAACGGGTAGGGACGCTGTTCGCTGCGCCCCAGCTCGCCAAGATGTGAGCCGATTCGACGCACTGGTGTCGACTTTGAATTTGTCGTTGCTTTGAATTTGTAGCGGCCGCCTTCAGGCGGGCGCAGTTGACTTCGCTGTTGAATCTGTAGGGGCGGGTCTAAGACCCGCCCTCGCCGTTAGACCTCATCGAACCGTCCGAATCTTTGCCTCCGGTTTTCGCTGCGCTTCTGCAGCAAACGCCTCTGCTGTTCTCCGATGTTTCTCCACCGTTCCTCCGTGTCCTCTTTGTCATGTCTTTTGCCTCGCGTTACGCTCCGACAGCACACAACCGGAAACCGAAGTTCGCATTATCCCCAGAACCTCTATAAAATATGACGCGCAATCAAATGAAACCAATCTCCATCCTAGGCTCCACAGGCTCCATAGGCCGCCAATGCCTCGACGTAGTCGCCTCCAACCCCGGAAAATTTCAAATCGTAGCCCTAGCCGCAGGCCACAACGTAAAACTAGCCGCCGAACAAGCGCAAAAATACCATCCGCAAATAGTCAGCGTAGCCACAGAAGCCGCCGCCGAAGAATTGTGCCAAGCCTTGAAATCCACACAAAAAACGAACGCTGCAAACCCAGAAATCCTCTTCGGCCCGGAAGGCATGGAACGAGTAGCCACCCACGAACAAGCAGAAATGGTCGTCTCAGCAGCAGTGGGAGTAGTAGGCCTCCCAGCCACCTACAAAGCCATCGAAGCTGGCAAACACATAGCACTCGCCAATAAAGAAGTCCTGGTAGCCGCCGGAGAAGTAGTAATGGCCGCAGTCCACCGCCACAAAATCTCGTTACTCCCAGTGGACTCCGAACACAACGCCATCCACCAATGTCTCCGCGCCGGCGAATCGAGAGAAGTAAAACGCCTGATCCTAACTGCGAGCGGCGGCCCCTTCCGCAAAACGCCCCTCTCCCATTTCGCGAAAATCACCCCAAAACAAGCCCTAAACCATCCCAACTGGAAAATGGGCCAGCGCATCACCATAGACTCCGCCACCCTCATGAACAAAGGCTTCGAAGTAATCGAAGCCAAGTGGCTCTTCGGCACAGGCCTGGACAAAATCCAAGTCGTCATCCATCCCCAATCGACAGTCCACTCCATGGTTGAATTCGTAGATGGTTCAATCCTGGCACAACTCGGCCCAACCGACATGCGCATGCCCATTCAATATGCGCTAACCTATCCCGAGCGGGCTCCGTCCAACACATGTGCCTTGGACTGGTCCACCCTGCGTAAGCTTGAATTTGCCGCAGTGCCCGCGAAGAAGTTTCCGTGCCTCGCTCTTGCGAAAGAAGCCTCGCGCCAGGGCGGTCCGCTCCCTTGCGCCTTAAACGCAGCGGATGAAATCGCCGTAGCGGCATTTTTGGAGAAGCGCTTGCCATTCCTGGGAATCGCGGCAGTAATCGAAAAAGTGCTAGAAAAAATGCCGCGCACATCGCTGCACAGCATTGCCGACGTACTAGAAGCCGACGCCGAAGCCCGTCGCCTCGCGCGTCAAGAAATCCAACTCGTATCGCGGCGCGGAAAGAATTAAAATACTCTCTGAGGCCTTATGCATAATTTCTTAGTGGATCTCGTCACCGTCACTATCGTCCTCGGCATCATGATCTTCGTCCACGAGTGGGGCCATTTCATGGCCGCCAAACTCTGCGGTGTCCGCGTGGACGTTTTCTCCCTCGGCTTCGGCCCCCGCCTTTTCGGCGTAAAACGCGGCGACACCGATTACCGTCTCAGCGCCCTCCCGTTCGGCGGCTATGTGCGCATGGCTGGTGACAATCCCCTCGAGGAACGCACCGGCGCAGGATACGAATTCCTCTCTCGCCCCCGCTGGCAACGCGCCATCATCGCCATCGCCGGGCCTGTCATGAATTTCCTTCTCGCCCTCGTGATCCTCTGGGGCATTTTCTGGCGGCTAGGAATTCCTTCGCCAGTGTACGAACACCAAAGCGCCGACGTCGTAGCCGTGCCACTGAGCATGCCTGGTACCGGTTTACAAGCAGGCGACCGCATCGTCGCCGTCAACAGCGTCCCTACGCCCACCTGGAAAAAAGTGTATTCAGAGGTCGAGAAGGCCAAGCCGGGAAGTTTCGTCACGCTCACCGTACAGCGCAACAACGCCAGCCAATCCGTCACCGTCAATATCCCCGAGCATCTCACTTCGTTCGATAACCTGCTCGGCTACGCTTCGCTGCCGCCGGTCATCGCCGAAGTAGATGGCGGCACGCCCGCCGATCGCGCGGGCATGAAACCCGGCGACGCCATCATCGCCATGAACGGCAAACCGGTCGTCACCTGGCAGCAGCTCGTGGACGGCGTGCATTCCTCCGGCGGACATTCCATCCAATTCCAGATCCGTCGCAGCGGCGAGCAACTGACTCTCGACATTACTCCCATGCAAGGCACCGACCTCGACGGCCAGCCAGTCTGGCAAGTCGGCGTCCTGCCCAACACCGACGTGGACTATGAGCGCCAGTCATTTTTCGAAGCGAGCAAAGACGCCGTCGCCTCCACCGTATCCGGCATCCGCCAGATCGGCCAAGTTCTAGTCGGCCTCTTCAGCGGCAAGGTTTCCATCCGTCAACTCGCAGGCCCAGTAGGCATCGCGCGCATTTCCGGTGAAGCCGCCAAGCGCGGCCTTCCCACGCTCCTCGAATTCATGGCCGTAATCAGCCTGAATCTAGGCCTGCTGAATCTCCTGCCAATCCCAATCCTGGACGGCGGCCACATCCTGCTGCTAGCCATCGAAGGCATCCTGCGCCGCGACCTAAGCCTGGCCGTAAAAGAACGCTTCGTCCAAGTCGGCCTCGTCTTCCTGCTAGGCATCTTCGCCTTCGTAATGTACAGCGACATCCTGAAAGCAGTCCAAAGCCACCGCTGACGATGCGACAAGCATCGTCATCCTGCCTGCCCTGAGTGATTTTACAAAGGGAGGCCGGCGCCATTGTTTCAAGCCGGCCGAAGGATCTCTCCCGCCTGCTGCGATTTACTTCCGCCACTCTCTGTGCCCTCCGCGTTAAATCCCGAACCCTCTCTCGCCCCTTGACTCCTTTTGGTATAATCTCCCAATACACATGTCCGCCACACCTGCACATCGCGTCTCAACCGGCGAACGTATTAATCACGAACTCCCCGGCCATCTTGAGCGCGAGCTTGGCGCCCGCGGCATTCGCCTCACCCGCCAGCGCCGCGTCCTTCTCCAAGTCATGGACACAGCCCGCCGCCATCTCGACGCCGACGAAATTCTCCAACGCGCCCAAAAACTCGATCCGCGCGTAACCCGCGTCACCGTCTATCGCACCCTAGATCTCCTCAAACGTCATGGCCTCATTGACGAGCTCGATCTCCTACACCTCCGCGGCGACCGCCACTTCTACGAAAGCCACGGTCCGCGCGATCACATCCACGTGGCCTGCATCCGCTGTGGGAAAGTCCGCGAATTCGAAAGCGAACTCTACGAGCAACTCAAATCCCAAATCTCCCGCGACTGCGGCATCGAAATCACAGTAACCCGCACAGAAGTCGGCGGCCTCTGCGCCGACTGCCGCAAACCCAGGTAGCGTAGGCCTGCCCGTCGCAGGAGGGCAATCTTGCCTGTGCTGCTTCTTTGGAATTTGGTTTTGACGTTACGCAACACAACGAAGAAGGAATTCAAGCCGAAGTATTTTTCGCGGACTCTCGAAGAAGTTCTCTCACCGTGCAACAAACATCGTCATCCTGCTTGCCCTGAGATCTGTGGCGAAGGGAGCGAAGCGAAGCCTGCCTGCGGCAGGCAGGGATCTCTCCCGCCCCTCTCTGCATCCTCTGCGTGTCTGCGGTAGAACTTTCTTTCGCCTTTAACTCGCAACTGTCAACTTTCAACTGCCCTAAAACGGCATCACCCCATACTTCCCCTCAAACTCCGCCAGGGGCACCATATCAATCGCATCCCAAGGGCACCCCTCCAGAAACGACCCATCCGGCCCCTTACTCGTACAAAGCTTGCACCCGATGCAAAGTAGTGGGTCAACCAAAATACGACCAAACGGCGGATGATCCCCATCCGGCACCCAGAACATGCAATCCGCCACCGGACAATACTCCACGCAAGCCGGCGACCCCGAGCACCCCGTGCACATCTCGTTGATCACCGCCACAATATGCGGCTTGCGTTTCCGCTTGGTCGTCGTCCCCTCGGAAATCGGCTCATACTTCTCGATCTCGCCATTCACATAACGCGCCACTGCCGGGGTATATTCAGTCACCGTCGCTCCATTGAACCACCGAACTCGCCCACATTCTCAACGCATAGGGCAGCGAAGTCAACGCCTTGCATTGAGCAGGTTCTCGCAGCCCTCTTCGCTGACCCAAACGAAATTGAAGTACAATTCACCGCCTTCGGCGATATCGGACGTCTTGAATTCACGCAGATACGAGAGAGTCTCCGCCGACGCACGGGTGACGAAAGAAATCCAACGCTCGCCGTATTTACGGTTCACAGTGTTGCCGTACACTCCACGCATTCCGTCGAGCCCCATCGGCAGACTCTGTATTCCGTTGCCTTGTAGAAGCCATAATTCTGTTCCGAGGACTGCATAACCATGCAAACCCAGCCAGTCAACTGCGGCTACAGCCAGCGCAGGCTTCCGAGCCAGATCTTTGCCTGAGCGGAAAGCAGCGGCGCTCAAGTCGGGCGGAAATGCCGAAGGGAACAACTCGCGAGCCATGGCCTCACTCATCCTTAAGCGAACGCCCTAATCACCGCCGCCGTAAACTCCGCAGTCGAAGCCGTACCCCCCACATCCCGCGTCAAACTCTTCCCCTCGCGATAAACCCGATGCAAAGCCTCCTCAATCTTCGAAGCCGCCGCCATCTCCTCCAAATGCCGCAACATCATAATCGCGCTCATCAAAAGCGCCGTAGGATTCGCGATCCCCTTGCCGGCGATATCCGGCGCAGTCCCATGCACAGCCTCAAATATCGCCACGGTCTCGCCCATATTCCCGCTAGGCACCACGCCCAACCCGCCAACCAACCCCGCCGCCAAATCACTCATAATGTCGCCATACAAATTAGTCAGCAATAGCATGTCAAACTGGTGCGGATTGATCACCATCTGCATGCAAGCATTATCCACAATCAATTCCTTGTACTCGATGTCGGGATAATTTTCCGCCACCTTCCGCACCGAAGTCAGAAACAATCCATCCGACAGCTTCATAATGTTCGCTTTATGAATCGCGTGAATTTTTTTCCTTCCATATTTCCGCGCAAACTCAAAAGCAAACTTCGCCACCCGCGTCGAAGCCTTCTCCGTAATAATCTTCAAGCTCTCAACAACCCCCGGCACCACCGTATGCTCCAACCCCGCATAAAGATCCTCAGTATTCTCGCGAATCAAAACAATATCCACACCCAAAAACCGCGATTGCACTCCTTCCAGATTTTTCACCGGCCGCACGTTCGCATACAAATCCAAAGCCTTGCGCAACCCGACATTAATGCTAGGCGGCCCGCCCACCGAAGCAGTAGCCAACGGCCCCTTCAAAGCCACCCGGTTTTTGCGTATGGACTCCAGCACCCCAGCCTGCATGAAATCCTGCCCCCGCCGCTCAATCTCCGCCCGCGCCGGAATCACATCCCACAAAATGTCCACGTCCGCCGCAGCCAATATCTCCTGCACCGCGTGCGAAACCTCCAGCCCAATCCCGTCGCCAGGTATCAAAGTAATTGTATGTTTCATAGTCGCTTCATATTTTAGGGGAAACCCTCCACCTTGTACACGCTCGAACTCCGCTCACGCACCCAATAAAATATTATCTTGAACATATTTTCGCGCAGTGCTGTGATGCATTGGGAACCGAACGCAGCAAGTCCGCAGATCGCAGGAGCAGCGACGATGAGCAATCGAATGTCTGTGACACCGCAACCCAATCCGCTCGCACGCAGGGAAGTCCTCGTTGGCGCCACGATCGCAGTCGGCGCACTCTTCTTCGGTGCCACCGAATCGCGGGCAGCCCTCGATGAGGCCGTCTCCCACTCCGCCGAATCCATCCACCAGGAAATAACCTTCAAAGCGACCAAAAAGCGCATCTACGACGCTCTCACGAACGCAAAACAATTTGAACAAGTCGTGCACCTAAGCGACGCCATGAAAATGCGCATGCCCGCAAACGCCCCGCCCACTCGCATCAGCACGGAGCCCGGCGGCACATTCTCCACCTTCGGCGGCCTAATCGTCGGCATGCAAATCGAACTGGCCCCCAACGAACGAATCGTCCAGGCCTGGCGCCCCGCCTACTGGAAACCCGGCTCCTACTCCATCGTGAGATTCGCCCTGGCTGACTCCGATTCCGGCACCAGACTCACCCTGGACCACCGCGGCTTCCCCGACGGCGATGGCCAAAGCCTCCTCGATGGCTGGAACAAAAATTACTGGGAACCGTTAACAAAATACCTGGCTCAGCCGTAACGCCCAAAGACACCGTAGGGGCGGGTCTCAGACCCGCCCCTCAAGGTCGACTACTCGCCGCCGTCACGCCACCTCCCTCAGGGTACGGCTTCAGCCGTGCCGTAACCGGCCTTGACGACAAGCGGCTTTAGCCGCTGAGGGCGCAGTTTCCCAACTAACCACCCCGAAATCTCTCGCGACCATCCCACACCCCCAAGAATCTGATACAATGTACGTGGAATCATGGTCCGGGCCGATCCCGGTATTTTTGGAGGAATCTAGAATGGTACAGTTAACGCCAGTAGCCATCACCAAAGTGAAGGAAATCCTGACGCAGCAAAATCCCTCTCCCACCGGCCTGCGCGTCGCAGTCGTGGGCGGCGGTTGCTCGGGTTTCAGCTATCACATGGCTTTCGAGAACCAGGTCAATCAAAACAGCGACAACATCTATGAATTCGACGGCCTGAAAGTTCTCGTAGATCAAATGAGCGAAATGTATCTCGACGGCGTGCAAATTGACTATATCGAGACAGTCGAAGGTTCGGGCTTCAAGTTCAACAACCCGAACGTCAAGAGCACCTGCGGCTGCGGCAGTTCTTTCAGCGTCTAATCACGCCAGCTGCGCCGGCAACAGCGCTCCGCCGAACCTAACCATACCCATGCGCGGACACGCATACCTCCCGAAGGAGAATTCCTTCGGGAGTTTTTTTTGCTCCGGAATTTGATTCCTGGGTTGTGGCTTTAGCCACGACATTAGCTGACACAAATACTTAGCGGCTATAGCCGCTGAAGTACCCTTCGAGGTCGAACAACACGATGTGTCTCACGCACCCTGACCACCGCTAATGAAAATCGCCCTGGCCCAGTTCAACCCCACCGTCGGAGACTTCGAAGGCAATTCCCAACGCATTCTCGAACTCGCCGCCGAAGCCAAATCCCGCGGCGCCGAACTAGCCGTCTTCTCCGAACTCTGCGTCTGCGGCTACCCCCCGCAAGACCTGGTCGAGCGCCCGTCCTTCGTAGAACGCAACCAACAAGAACTCATGCGCCTGGCCAGATCAATCCCACTCCCATCGCTAGTAGGCTTCGTAGGCGACGCTATGGACAAAACCGGCAAACCCGTAGCCAACTCCGCAGCCCTAATCGCCAACGGCAAAATTCTCTTCGAGCAACGCAAAATGCTTCTCCCCACCTACGATGTCTTCGACGAATCGCGCTATTTCCAACCAGCCACCAGTCAGCTGGTGTTTCCGCTTAACGCCGAACAACTCGGCATCACCATCTGCGAAGACTGCTGGAACGACGAACGCTTCTGGCCCTACCGCCTCTACGATCGCGATCCCGTTTCAGAAATTGTCGGGAAGGGAAGTAGCCTGCTACTGAATCTCTCGAGTTCCCCGTACACAATTGACAAACGCTCGCTCCGTCACGACATGCTACAAACCATCGCCCGCGAACATCGCGTCCCCGTCGTGTACGTCAATCAAGTTGGCGGCAACGACAGCCTAATCTTTGACGGCTCCAGCGTAGCCTTCATGCCAGACGGTCGCGTAGCCGCACGCGCAAAATCTTTCGAAGAAGATCTCGTTCTTTTCGATAGCGTCACCGGCGAAGGCGATATCCGTCCGCTGATCGAAGACGAACATGAAGCCGCTTTCGGCGCCTTGGTCATCGGCACGCGCGACTACGTCCGCAAATGCGGCTTCCGCAAAGTCGTTGTCGGACTCAGCGGCGGCGTTGACTCCGCGCTCGTCGCTGCGATCGCCGTAGAAGCTCTCGGCGCACACAATGTGACGGGCGTGGCCATGCCCGGCCCCTACTCCTCGGAAGGCAGTCTCCGCGATGCCAAGCAGCTTGCCGTAAATCTCGGCATCGAACTCCTCAACCTGCCCATCATCGAAGCCTTTGCCAGCTACCGCCAGACGCTTGCTGCGACGTTCACGGGACGTCCGGAAGACGCCACTGAGGAAAATATCCAAGCTCGCATCCGCGGCAATTTCCTCATGGCGCTCTCCAATAAATTCGGCTCGCTGGTCCTCAGCACCGGAAACAAGTCCGAAATGGCCGTAGGCTACTGCACGCTCTACGGCGACATGGCCGGCGGCCTGGCAGTAATTTCCGACGTCCCCAAAACGGTAGTCTACGAACTCTCAAAATTCGTAAATCGCAAAAGGGAACTGATCCCCCACGAAACGCTAGTCAAGCCGCCCTCAGCCGAACTGCGCCCCAATCAAAAAGATCAGGATACCCTGCCGGACTACGCCATCCTCGACCGCATCCTGAAAGCCTACGTAGAAGACGTCCGCAGCCCCGAAGAAATCGCCGATCACTATAATCTCCCCCTGGACCTGATCCGCTCCGTAGCCCTCCGCGTTGACCAAAACGAATACAAACGCAAACAAGCTCCTCCAGGTTTAAAAGTCACCAGCAAAGCATTCAGCGTAGGCCGCCGCTTCCCCCTAGCCCAAAAATTCTAAGTCTAAATTCTCTTTCTCGACCCACGCCAAGGCCTTACAATCTCAGAGCTTTTGCTGTCGTACCATCCGCAAACGTGCGCAAATATACCGGGAGTCAAAAGATGAATCGCTGGTCCTTAATACTGATGTCACTGATAGTATTCACCGCAACAATTCCTACGCGCGCCCAATCAGCAACCGCCGCAACCCCTCCGTCCGCAGAAGATGCACAAATCCTCAAAAATACCGAGACCTTCGTACGCGAACTCTTCGCCTGGGGACCCGATTTCAAAGTCAAACTCGGCCCACTAAACCCCTCGCCCTCATCGTATTTCTACACAGTCCCCGTCGATGTCACCGTAAACGGCCAAACCGATAAAGGCTCGGTCTTCGTAAGTAAAGACGGCAAAACTTTCCTCCGCGGCGAAATGTTTGACATGGCCGCAAACCCCTTCGCCGACAATCTAGCCAAGCTCCACACAGAAGGGAACCCGTCCGTAGGCCCCGCCGATGCCCGAGTAACTGTCGTCATCTTTAGCGACTTCCAGTGCCCGCACTGTCGCGAATTAGCCAGTATCCTAGCCACGGTCATTCCCGAATATCCTCAAGTCCGCTTCGTTTTCAAGGATTTCCCTCTCACTCAGATCCATCCCTGGGCCGAAAGCGCCGCGATAGGCGCCCACTGCGCCTATATGCAGTCACCAAAAGCCTTCGCGCCGGTAGACGCGCAGATATTCGCCGAACAGGACTTGCTCTCCGCCGAAAATATCTGGGAAAAATTGATCTACTACGCCACGCAAGCCGGCCTCGATCCCGAAGCTTTCAAAACCTGCATGTCCTCGCCAGAAGCCAAAGCCGCGGTGGACGCCAGTCAGCAGGAGGGCACGGCCCTGAGCATCACCAGCACCCCCACACTGTTCGTAAACGGCCACCCCCTGATCGGCGGCGACAAACCCACCCTAGAGCAATACATCAAATACGAACTCTCCGCACCGTCCTCCGCATCACCACGAAACCATCCCTAGGCTTAGCAGCCAGGCTCCGTCCAACCATCCCAGAGCCGCTGAGCCCAGACTCGCGGAGGCCCATGCCAAATCTCGCAACCGCGAAATCGCAGGCATACATACTCGAGAAGCACCCGGGAGACCTAAGTCCCAAGCAAGCGTGTAAATACAGCAGCGCACCGAAACACCTACAACTGCCTCAAGCGCGAATTACAAACGATACGCAACCTCGAAACTCCCACACCTGCAAAACATCAAAACTACATAACAACTCAGTGGCATCCTCGCGGGAACGTCCGCGACACCGCAGTCTCACGATCCAGAATTTAGACTGTGCCGCAAAATGTGACAGGCACCGTGCGGGAATGCGAACCGCGGCCGCGAACGCGGAACAGTTCGAATCCAACAACTGCTCCCGTGTTGCTCCTTCGGCGCCGCTTTGCGCCCGCCCATTAAAGCAGCGGCCTGAGCGAAGCCGTCAGCCCAATCTGCGAATCGCTCTGCCAAACGGCAAGCCCAAAAGCTCTCAAGATCAATAGAACGAGCCGAATACACCGCCCAAGAAGACCCAAGCTCCAAGCTCCTCCCAGTCCGGCCAGCCTGCAGCCAACAGAACACACAACACAAACCCGAAGGGTCCGCAACCAGCTAATCAACCTACGGATATACAACATAATACCCATTCCCGGAAGTCAAGTATTGTTGCGGTGGCGGCGGGCGGAGGCCTGCCTGAGATCGTTCACTGAGCGTGGTGCTCGGGTTCGATGGTCCTTTCGAGTGGCAGGATCGGGATGCGTGACAGCTGGTTTGGACCGCGTCTAGCGACGGGGTGGCGCAAATGCGGGCTGCTCGGGAGCGGTGTGCTTGGAGGAACAGGGCCAGGGCAAAATGCGTGGGGGACGACTCTTCGGGTAACTGGTAGCGGAATCGTTGGCGCGAGTTGGTTAGTAGGCGATGGTGGAAGGAAAAATCGGCGGGAGTTTGTAGCACCTGAGTCGAATGGAGTGGCGTTGCCGGTCGAACGGTGTGGAGGCTGAAGAGTCTGTTTGAGAACTGCAAAACCGGTGCTGCAGCGGCTGAAACCGCAGTGATCGAGTTCTCACTGACACTTTGAAGGGTTGACCGTTACGGCGGGGCTCAGCTGGACAGCGCTGAAGGATTGGCTCCGCTGCTGGGCTCAACGGCCGGGGCATCGCGGGAACTTGGAGGACGGTCGTCACCGCCGCGTTCAGCGGCAGTGGCCTGAGCCACACAGTGCGACTGCTCCGGCTCCGGCGCCTGCGACGAACCACAGCGCGTTGCGGCGCAAGCGCTGCCAGAATGTGCCGCCCTTTGCCGTGACGACAGCAGCATCGCGCTCGCGCGTGATGGCGGTCAATTTCGTGGCATTGTCTGTGACATTTTGCTTTGCGGCGGCGAGTTGGGCCTGACACGAGCGGCAGTCTTGCACGTAATCAAAGAGAGGTTTTAGTTCGGCGGCTGGGATCTGCGCGGAGGGAGCATCGGGGAGGTCTTGCTGGCTTGTTGGTGCGGCGAGCGCAGGGGATTCGAGTCCGGGTGATGTCTCCTCGCGACGAGACCGACGACGACGGAGGAACCGGCGAGGGGCAACCTTTCTTTGCGACGCAAGGAGCCGTTTTGGACCGCGCGGTTCCCTGCTGCGTTGCCGGCGATCCGCTTTGCGGCGGATTTAGCGTGATGGGCTGCGGGAGCGTAAGAAATTTTGGCAGATCGCGGAGGACCTGTGCGGGAGTCTGCGTCTGCCGCTTCAGCGCTTCGATTTGTGCGAGCGTGTCTTTCAGCGTGGCCGCGCGATCGTGTTCACGAACGTCGGCGGCATCGAGCGCTTGTTTTTTGCGTCGAGATCGTTGCCTGCAGACGGAGGCGATCGTCATGCTCTGAAAGCCACGCGTGGAACGCCATAGCCGCCAGAAGCACCGCGAGAAGAATGCCTGAGATCTCTAGCGTATTTCGCATGGGAATGGTTCGTGATGGGCGATTCGAGATTTGTGATTCGCGGCCTGTAACTTGCAAGCGTTGGTTTGCGAATTGTCAAATGCAAAAGCTGCCTTCAAAGTTGATGTTAAGTAGCGATTAGAAAGTGAGCTTGCGTTTATGATGAGGGAATTACGACCGTTTCTAATAATCGGAGTAGCGATTAGAAATACCTGATTGGGAATCCGCGATCAGTTGCCAGGCCCGCCATAGTGAGGAAGCCGGTTTCGAATAAGTCTAGAGCTGCGCCCCGCACCCGACGACATTAAATCGGCCGGCTAAGCGCCAAGGTCGGTTTCGCAAACGTTTCGCCACTGCCCTTTAATTGTACTTGTGTCCAGTTGTTCGCTGGCCGTGCGGACGCGCATCATGTATGCAGGCGATCATCTCGCGTGCGCAGAGCGGTGCGCACGCACCTTGCGACCAGTTCGAAACATCTGGAGAGAACAAATGCGACGCGCTACCCTCGGGCTCGTTCTAGCGCTCAGCCTGGTGCACGTGAGCTGCACGGGGACGACAAAATCGAGCGGAGGCTCGACACCGCCCGCGCAAATCGCGGTCAGGGTCACGCCGACCGCAGCGAACGTACGCGCCGGTGCTGGCCAACCGTTCGCGGCTTCGGTTACCGGGACAATGAATCAGAACGTGACTTGGTCGGTGAACGGAGTGGTTGGCGGAAATGCAAGCGTTGGACTCGTTACAAACGCAGGTCTGTACACCGCGCCCGCCATTCTGACGAATCCAAACACGATCACTATCAGCGCTACGTCTGCCGCGGACTCCAGCGCGAGTGGCGCCAGCGACGTGACGCTCTGGAACGCTACGCCTGTACTCAGTAACGTCAGCCCTGCGACGTTTACTTCCGGCTCATACACACTCACTGTGACCGGAAGCAAATTTGTTAGCGGCGCACAAGTGCTGTTTGGCGGCGCGGCGGTCACGACGAGCTATGTTTCTGCGACGAAGCTCACAGCGACGGGCTCGGCACCTTCCGCCGGAATATTCGCCATCACGGTGAGCAACCCGAATCCTGGCGGCAGCAATTCCGGCGCAGTGAACGTGACGGTGACTTCGCAATCTGGGGGCAATCCCCCGCCACCACCGCCACCGAGCGCGTGCAGCGCTATCAGTTTGGGCCAGGGTGGCAGCCTCAACGGTTTCTTGCCCTTCCCGGCGGACAACTTGTGGAACCAAAATATCGCCAGCGCGCCAGTGGATCCGAATTCCGCCGCGATTATCAATTACATTGGCGCGACTGATCCCGTGCATCCGGACTTTGGCTCCGGCGAGTTCGACGGCTCGAGCATCGGAATTCCGTACATCGTGGTGGATTCGCAGCAAGCGCCGGTGGCGATCAACTTCACCGCTTACGGAGCCGAGAGCGACCCGGGCCCGATGCCCGTGCCGGCTAGCGCGCCAATCGAGGGCTATCCGAATCCTGGCAGCGGTGATCGCCACGTACTCGTGATCGACAACAGCAATTGCTGGTTGTATGAGCTGTACAGTTCGTATCCGCAGACCGACGGCAGCTGGAACGCTGCTTCGGCGGCGGTGTGGGACTTGCGGTCGGATGAGCAGCGGCCGCTTACATGGACCTCCGCCGACGCTGCGGGGCTTTCGATCTTTGCGGGCCTCGCGAGGTATGACGAAGTGGCCAGTGGCGCGATCAAACACGCGCTGCGGTTCACGTTGCAGAATAGCCGCGCCGCTTTCGTGCCGCCGGCATCGCATTGGGCCGCAACTACCACCAACGCGAGCGCGGCGCCCATGGGCATGCGCATGCGTCTGAAGGCCAGCTTCGATATCTCGGGGTTTTCCGCGACCAACCAAGTGATTCTGGCCGCGCTGCAGCAGTACGGCATGATCATGGCGGATAACGGTTCGAACATGTTCATCAGTGGCGCGCCGGACGACCGCTGGGACAACGACGACTTGCACAATCTGGACCAGGTCACGGCCGCGGACTTCGAAGTGGTGCAGATGAGTCCGATTTACACCCAATCCAATCTGCCAACTGGGGCGATACCGGCCATCGCAAGCTTCACGGCTAGCGCGACGACTGTCGCTGCCGGCACGAACGTGAATCTCTCGTGGAGTGTCACCGGCGCTTCCTACTTCGACGTTACGCCGCAAGTTGGCGCGATACGCGGGAACAGCGTGGTCGTCACGCCGTCGCAGACTACGACCTACACGTTGAACGCCACGAACGAGTTCGGACGCAGTACTTCGACTGTCGCTGTCACCGTGCAGTGAGGCTCCGCACGGATCGGGCGTGGCGCGGGCGGGCACGGCATTCCGTGCCCCTACGCACACCATTTCGTACTCCACGTTGCACCCACCGCTTGGTGCAGCTTACTTTACCGCGATCACCAAATTGGACGGCGACGCCGGCGTGATTTGCGCGGAGGAAGCGACGGCGACGGCTGAGAAGGCTGCGTTGCCGTTGGCATCGAGGCCCATGGTGCGCGCGTAGAAGACCACGGAGCCGTACGGCGGGCCTTACGTGAATTGGACGCTAATGCTGGTGGCGCCGCTGGCGGCCTTCGTGGCGGGATTCGCTGCGATGCCGATTTTCACGAGCGTGGTGCCGCCGTCGGGCGTGGTGCCGTATTCGAAGCCTGTTACGCAGTTCTTGGTCACGGTAGTGGTACAAACCGGGTCAACCGTGTAGTTGAAGCTCCAGTTCAAGGTGATCGATGCGGCGTGTGCGACCACAGCCGTCATCAATTGCGCCAGCACCGCGAGGCCGATCAGCGCGACGCTTCCGAATCTGCTGACGAATGTGTGTTTCGTTTTCATGTTGGATTGCTCCTTGATTGGAAGTGCAAAGACTGACCGTGCAATCCGGCGTTAACGCAGATCGCCGAAATTCGTGAGGTCACGAGAGGGACGCAGGCGCACGGCGCGCAGCCAGTGACAGCGCGCCGAAGACGTCCACCAGGCGCGAAAATCCGTGAGGTTCCAGATCATTCTTAGCCTATCGGTTCATCCGCGTCGTCTGTTGCGCGTCATCTGTAACGAGGTACGCGCGCCAGCACCTGCGCCGCGTAATCTGGATTGCCGTCACCGTTCCAGAGAGCCAGGCCGCGCGGCACGTTGCCGCCCGCGGCGGCCAGCTTAGCCGCAAGCACGATGCGACCAAACGCAAGACCTGCTGACGAATCGCCTCGCGCGCTGAGAAATGGTCGCTGAAATCCGTGCTCGCGCGCCACCTGCCCCATCACCTGCATCAGTCCCCAGGAAATAGAGCGGGCGATCTCTTCAGTTGGAGGCAGTTCGAGCGGCGCGACATAGCGAGTGCGAAATGCAGGCTCGTAGCGGATGGCGTCTGCATCCCATGCGGATTCCTGTTCCACGACCTCGCATACCAGTGCCGGATCCAATCCGTGTGCGGAAGCTGTCGTGCGCGCCAGGGCGACGATTTCAGTGGTGAGGGCCATTCAAATTCACCCAGCGGATGGGCGGTTCCGGCGGCGTTTCAATTCCCTTCTCATCGCAACGCTTTTCCAGCAGCCGGTAGATGTGCGGTAAATGGCTGGTGGCCATATCCTCGACAAAAGTACGCGTCATTTCGTCGTTGCGAATGCGCCGATAGAGCCAGCGCAGGAACAGCACGAACTGCACCAGAGAAGTTAGGGCGACAGTAAACCAGTAGGGATCGATTAGTTCGCGCATGAACGTATTGATCCCCATGGACAATTCGCCATTTTTTGGGCGGCGCCGTTGTGGGCAGCGCTGCTGTAGCCTCAATCGGCAGATTGAATTTTCCGGGTCTGGTCCTGAGCGCAATGGAAATGCGCCTTCTTCGGCGCGCGCTTCCGGCGCATCGCATTGCTTACGGCAATTTCGTTCTCGGAAGAGCACTTGGCATATTTCTCCGCGAAATGTTTTGTACTCACAAGCCGCGATTGGAACGCTTACCCGAATAGTGAAGCGACGCTGCTGCCCAACCCGAGCATTCCGCCCAATCCAGCGGTGGATGATCCAGTGGAAGCGCGCTGGCGCACGCCGAGCAATTCCGACGGCACTCCCATCGCTTTGCCCAAAAGATTCGTGTCCACTCCGTAGGTCTGGCCCAGGGCACTCAGTCCGGCGAGCTGTTCTTTCAGCTGTTGGTTCGCAAAGGTGACCTGGTTCTGCTGCGCTTGCGACGCGTCGGTCTGCGCCTGTTCCCTGCCGAGCTGCGCGGTCAGGTCGCCATAGCCCGCGGAATTATTCGTCGCCGCGGTGCGATTCGCGGCCTTCTCTTGTAGCGCGTTGCAGGCAGTGTTCGATGCGCCCAGGCTTTGCTGCGTGATGGCCGATTGTTGCTGCGGCGTGTAGCCCTGGCTATTGAGCAGGCTCTGAATCGTGGGCATCAGCAGCGAGCGATCCTGTGCGTCGGACTGGCCCTCCTGCGAGATTATCTGGTTCTGCTGCGCCAGTTGCTGGTCGGTAAGGTTACGTGTGGTTTGTTGTGCGCCGCGAGACATACGGTTCCTCCCTCAAATTGTTTTCGTGGTTGGTGAAACGTTTCGGAGTGAAACTGCACTACTGGGCAATGGATTTGTGATGCGTTCCAGTTAGGCCGGGCCCGGCACAATAACTCGCTGTGTGATGGTGGGCTTCTGCGGTCGGTAAATTGTTATTTCTGGTTGGCTCGCAGCCGGAAACAATAGGGCGTCCAAGTGTCGTCGCGGATCCAACCCAGTTTTGTAAGCCCGCGGCCGAAGCGCTTGGCGATGGGCGGCGGCAGCCATGCGTGCGCGTCGTCCAGCGCGCCAGCAGATCCTTCTCTCCGGCTTGATGCAGCGCCAGCAACCGCGCGAAACGTTCCTGCGGATTCCCTGCCGACGAACTTTCGCTCGCATCGCGGTCCATCAGTAGATACAACTCGCACGTCAGGCGCGCCAGTGACGCCATCACCACTTGCCCGGCGTCACCTTCCAGCACCAGCTTCGACACGAAAATCGGGTCGCGCAGATCCGGAAATGGATAGGCGAATCCTTGGCTCGCGTGCGCAAGACGAAGCGCGTCAAAATCGGCGTCAGTGTAGGGACGAATGAGCACAGCTATCCAGTGGCTGGGTCAGAACATGCAATGCTTGGCTGATCAGAATTTTCAGTGAGATGTCTTTCCCAACTCGTCGTGCTGCGATGTGCCCTTCCTTCTGCGCTCGCGCACAACTGCCGCGTCGACTTCAGCTTTGGAAGGGTCTGGCGAAATCCACAGCGTCTCATGGAGCCAGTCTTTTTTGTCGGCACAGATTTCCTCGTCATCAAGGTACAGCGCCCATTTACGTCCGCGTTCCGGGGTGGTGAGCACCGCAACCAGCGGATCTTGCAATCCTTCGGTGTAATCCAGAACCAGCACCTGGCTCGGCTGCGTGGCCGCACCCATCGGCACGCCCACCAGAATCCGCTTGCGCTGGGTATCCACTTGCACCCATAGCCGCTGTCCGAATTCCCAATTGATCGCGTCCCAAGTGGGCTGAATTTCCTGCGATAGTTTCACCGGCTCGCTGCCGTCGAAGTAGTAGAGTCCCGAGCGCCCAGCGATCACCACCCACTCCTCGCCGTATCCTGTGCCGTGCGCCGAAGGAGTGCCGACCTTGTTCGAGACTTCCGACACCTCCCACAGCGCCGGCTCGTTCACCCCGTCGGTCGCCGTGACGTAGAGCGACCGTTCTTTCGCGAAGTACAAGTTATTCCGCAGCGTGAAATCCGCACGAATTCCCTGCCCATTGTTCTCAGCGATGCTCTGGATGCCGGTCACACCGTCGTAGCTTTCCGGCGCCGCGTTGGTGGGAAACACTTCGATACAACCCACGTAGAACGACTCTCCGCTGGGACCCGGAACACCGTCCGCATAAACGCGCGAAGTCAGATCCGCCGGCAATGCGGTCTGCGGAGTAAACAAATCAACGGTGAATTCCGCGTAGGCCGTGGTGACCTGCGTGGCAGTCACTGGGATTCCCGTGGCGATTTGCCCCGCTGTCGGGCTGAACGCGTTCACTCGTGGCGTGCCGGCGACGAGGCCGGCGCTGCGCGCGATGCGCACGCCCACGGAATAATCCGTGTTGTTCAGCAGCAGCGGATCGCCATTCACATCCGCAATCGCGTTCTGCGAAATATGACCGCGCTCGGCCGTCACTCCGTCGGCAACGATGCGAAACGCGTCGCCCCACACGGCATTCAGAGGCTCGCGAGTCGCGCCTCCTCCAAACGATGGATCCAGAATCCAGCCCAGCGGCCGGCCATTGCCAGACGCCTCCCACCCGCCGTCGAACGAAAGGTTTCGCCAGTTATCCATCTTGGCGCGTTCGCCTCACCAGAAGAGGCGCTCGACGTACGGCACCACTCCCCATTGGTTAGGGAGCTCGACTTGGCTGAACAAGTAATCCATGCTCACGCCGCTGAGCAGAATCGTATCCGTGAAATCCACCACCAGCGAAGTCGTTGTGTTGTCGTTGATCGTCATCGTGGCCGGCACTTGATAGAAAGTTGCGCCACCGCTGCCCGTAAACGCCAGCAGCCTCTGCACCACGTTCGATGGACCCGTCGGAATATTCGTCACGTTCACTTGCTTTCCACCCGCGGCCGTCCACGAAACGGGCGGCGACGGCGCGGTCCAGTAGCCTTGGCGCGTCACGAAAATTACCGAGCACTGGTGCACGCCTGGGGAAATCGTTCCGGTGGCGAGGGTGTCCGCCAATGCCGGCCCCTCAGCCGGACCAATCTGGCTGACGCGGTCGGAGTTCGTATCATCGTATTGTCGTGGCAGATCCTGGCCGATCAGCCCGTCGGAGAACGCCATATATTCACGGCCGAATTGCGTGGCGGAAGTCATCAGCGCGTTCGGAATCACGCCGGAAGCAGCCAGCGTCAGCACGCCGGGCGAGGATTCTTTGTATAGATCGCCGAGCGAATCCAGAGCGAGAAATCGCTGTAGCGGGTTGGTCGTCGCGTAGGTTTTCACACCGTTAATTTGCGGTGTGCCGGTGAGCACGGAAAATTGCGATGCCAACCCTGGGCGCGTGCGCACTCCGCCCGGGAAAAACTCCACGTCGCCCAAACTCGGCGACATTCCCGGCGGCACGTCCGAAGGATCAAGGAGAGTTACCCAGGTACCGAAGACGTTCAGGGGCAATGGAGAAAAGGATTCGATGGACATGGGTTTTTGGGCCTTGCGGCGGATTGGCTGGTAACGGTCCGCGGCAAAGCGGCGAGTTCCCCGGCGCGGCGATCCGTGAACAGATGCGCTGTGAAAGTGGATTCTGTGAGCCCGACGACGTTAGCTACCGACGAACTAAATCCCAGTTCGCGACGCCTATTGCAATTTCTTGAAAATCCCGTAGAACGTGACCGTGTCGGAGGTAATCGCTGCCGGATACGCTCCTGCAGCCAGTTTCGGACACGCCCCGGCAGCACTTCCCTGCTGAAAAACTTTCACCTTGTTCGCGTTCATCGTCGCTCCAGGAGTAAAAATGTAACCGTAGCCGGCCAGCCCGTCCATCCAACCTGTGCCCTGTACCGGCGGCTGGTCCGATGCGATCGGCGGAACCTGCGAGAGATCCAGCTCGTCTCCTCCAGTGGTGTAATTCCCCGTCGCCGCGACCGTGCCGCTTACATGGATCCTCTTTCCGTCCTCCCATGTATCTACAACTGAAAATGTCAGTGCCATGTTTCCTCCAGTTAATTCCTTGGCCCGCCGGCGTATTGGATTTGCGCGATCAGAGCCATTTTCGATGGCTCAAAATGGTTGCGGCTGCTTAGGGCCCGCTCTGCGGGTCAACGCATGGTCCCCGTCGGCCCGGCCGCACGATTGCCAGCAGACAGCCGCTACAAAACCCTGCTGTTCGCTGTTATGATGTTCAATCCGTGACGCAACCCGAACGCCTGCAGTTGAATCCTAAGCGTCGAAGTTCTAGCCATAGTCCAAGAGGGGGAACCTGGTGCGGCTATTGAGAATTGTCTGTGTCGTCGCGGTAATGGGTTTCGCAGCGCTGGCGCTGGGAATGGTGCTGCAGGATCCCGCGTCGCGCTCCCATGCCCAAAACCAGGTAGAGATTCAGGTAAGCCCCGCGGCGTCCGCGGGTTCCAAGTCATCATCAGCCGGAGCGGCCGCCGGCCCGGTGTCATCCACCGGCACGGCAGCGGCTCTTGTGGCATCGAATGTCAGCATCCGCACACTCGCCGTGGCGTCGCAACCCGCTGAAACGACTGCCACGAGCAACGCCGCAGCATCTTCAACGCAACTCTACGTGACCGCTATTGACCGTCCTGATCAGATCTTTTCCTACATCCTTCGGGCCGGATCGAATAGCGCGACAACCAGCGCGGCCAAATTTTTGGCCGCCCCCGCCGCCGGTGTGGGCACAGTCGGCTCGATTGGCGACGGCGGCGCAGCCAGCGCCGCGGAACTCGATCTCTCACTTACCAATTTCAGCATGCGCAGCGAAGTCGCCGTCGCTCCCGACGGCACGCTCTTCATTGCCGACACCGGCAACGCCACCATCCGCACGGTCGGCGGAGCGGCGAGCAGCGAGCCATCCATCATCCGCAGTGTCGCGGGACGCTGGGCGCCACGCCAGAATATCGAGCTGGTTGAACCTTACGGCGTGACGCTCGATCGCGCCGGAAACCTATACATCGCCGATCATGGCGCGAATGCCGTCGTTGAACTATTCGGCGCCGCTTCTCCCAAAGCCGGCCAACTGGAAGTGCTCGCGCATATGGTCTCGCCCGCCGCCGTGGCCGTCTCTCCGGACGGCAACACAGTTTTCGCGGCCTCTCCGGACACCGCCGTAATAGTGGCGATTAACACGCAAACGCACGCGCTGCGCAGCGCCGGCGTATCCCCTGCTCCGCTATTTGCCGCCGCGCTCGCGCAATCCAATGCCGCCCGCATCATCCCCCAGGGCCTCGCCGTGGACGGTGGCGGAAATTTATTCATCGCCTACACCGCAACGGGCGGCACCTCCGACCAGATTTTGCGTCTCGATGCATTTTCCTCGAAGCTGACCGTCGCCGCGCGCGGCTTAAGCGCGCCTGGTAATATTTCCTTCGACGCGCAGGGTGACCTATTCGTCGCCAACCAAGGCATGCGCCAGGTCTTGAAATTCAATTCGATGGGCGTTCCAACAGCCGGTGTCAGCCTGACGCCGCCGCCGAATTGCACCGGCACCACGACGGTATTTTGCGATCAGGTTCTCGGCGGCACTAGCCCCACGGAGCCTTTCGAACTTAGCAACAACACCAGCAACGCGATTACCGGCATCACCGCGGGATTTACCTCTGGCAACACCACCGATTTCACGATCTCCAATTCTTCCTGCGCAACTTCGCTGGCTGCGAATAGCAGTTGCGCGTACAACGTGGCCTTCACGCCGGCAGCGAACTCCACCACTGCTTGTACCGGCGGAGCGGCGTCGAATACTCGATGCGCTACCCTGTCGGTCAATTACACCGGCGCCATGGCTCCCCTCACGACAGAAGCAAACGGTGTAGCCGACGATTTTGAGATCACCTGCATGACCACCTCAATCTTCACGTGCCCGCCGCCATCGAACGGCGCGCCGTACCAAATCACGATCGATCAGGGATTCCCGGCTACGTTTCAGTTGCAAATTGTGCCGGACGACACGTTCAGCGGTTCCGTGACTCTGAACTGCCCGACGGATCTGCCTTCCGGGCCAGCGGGCAGTGCCGGAACTCCGACCACCTGCGGCATTTCCGCAGGCACCAGTGTCAGCCTGCCACTTGCAAATACGCTCACCTTACCCGTGGCGGCAGGGACCGCCGTGCCGTTCAACGTCACGTTCCAAACGACTACATCCACGGGCAAACAATTCCCTGCGCCTCCTACTTCGACCGCCGCCAAACGCATCGCCGCGCTCGCCGGTTTTTTCTCGTCGCGCTCGGGCGGCTCCGCAAACTCTGGAGGCTCGAGCCGCAAGCGAATTCAAGCGGCGGCGGAGTTAGCAGCGGTTATCTTGCTGGCCGCGATGTTCTCGATCCTGGCTATGCTCACGCGTCAAAAACGTCTGCCGCGCATTATTTCGGCTCTCACGCTCACATTTGCCGTCGCAATCTGCGCCGTCCTGGCTGGCTGCCATCACTACAACTCAGCCGCAAACGTTATTCCCTTCACGCCAACCGGCACGTTCCCGCTCACGGTACATGGCTTCGTGCAAAACGCGTCTCGCGGCTTTACCATGACGCTTGTCGTGAATGAATAAGGTTCCGTAACGTGTGCTGCGGTGGCACATCCCGCAAACCAGCGCGTTGCCAATTCCGTCCACCCTAGAGGTGCTGCCGTTGACGGCATCTGCGGTTAGGCAAGGACGTAAACGCCGGGCGGGAAAAAGATGCCGCCGCTCCCGTTCGCGTGCGGGTAGCTATTGCACACGGCGGTGATCGCCGCCTGAATCGCGGCGGTGTCGTCGGCCACCCCATCGCCCTTGGCTCCAAAAGCTGTCACATCCACGCGTGGCCGTGGGCCCGTCACGGTTTTGTTTCCCAACACGCTCAATGTGGACCGCGTAAACGCCCCTGGATTAAAGTTAGTCGTCGTCAGCGTCCCGCTGACTGTTGCATTTCCCGCTTCCGTCAGATTTCCACCCAGTGTTAATCCGAACGCCGAAATGTTGTTCCCTGCGCCCGAAGAAGAAACGTCGGCTGGAAGAATCACGTCCGGATAATTCAGCGTGCCGGTAATCTGCGGCCCGGTGATTTGTATCAAGTAACGGCCGGCCGGCGCGTAGAAATGGTAGTTCCCGATTCCATCGGCTTGAAATGGGTTTGGCGAAGCGGTCGTCAAGGTCGCATCGGTGTAGAGCGTTGCCAGTGGCGCGCAAGGCGAACCTGTTGCCGTCGCCTGGCAAACCGTGATCGTTGCTCCTGCGATAGGATGGCCGCACGGACCGAACACGACGTCGTCCCGACGTGAGCCTTGCGCGCTGACTTGCGGCGACGCCAGGCCGCCCATGATCAGCGCCAGCGCAAAGATTGTGAAGAATCGCACGGCTGCACTCCTGTCGTTCTTGTGCTTGCGCTGCAACTTCGCTGTCCTTCGGCTCAGTTGCCCGCCAGCGCCGCCTCTTGTCGCGCCACCCTCGTCGGTCTTCGTCTTTAAGGCACTCGCCCGCATCGCCATCGTGTTCTTTCCTTTCACTCGATAGTGTCGTAGCGTAGGATGCTGTGTCTTTCGATCCCTTGGCGGGATTCAGACTCCAACGTGCGATGCTCTGCCACGAGCCCGGCGTTGGTCTCCAGAAATCTACACTTACTGAAAAACATTTCCGGTGCCGCCCCGATCGCGCGATTCAGCCAGGACCATCCGGCCTCAACTGTGAGACAAGCGCCACTACCTAGACGCAGCTTAACATCCACACAATCAATACGTTAGAGAGCACGGTGGGCCCGGCGAGCGCTTGCCCTCGGCACGCGCCCCACGCTACTCGAATGGCATTAGTTTTGCTTATTCATTACGGGACGGATACTCCTATTCCGTCGCTTGCGCCCTTTAGTTGGGGGAAAAAGAGCCAAAATGAGTAAGTTCAATGTAACGCATCTACACAAACCAACCGCACTGCTGGTCAGGGTTTTCGCGCTGGCCTTGCTCGTCTCTGCCTTTGCCATGTCAGCAAATGTGGCACATGGGGATTCTAACAACGCCTATCAAATCAGCGGAAGCTTGGCATCCGGCGGCACCTTCTCCGGTACCGTGGATTTCAGCTATAGCTCAAAAACCGGCCAGACGACACTGATCCATTCCAATTTCACGATGGATGGCACTTCCTTCTCCTGCAACGGCCTGACGGGCGGAAATCAGTGCCTCGTGTTCGATCCCTTTGGCACCGACTATTTTCAGGTGCTTTCCGGCAGCACCTTGGTCGTACTCGATTGGAGCGCGTTCAATTTGGCCGGAACGTTCCCGTCAACGATCAATTTCAGCGGCGGCTATGTCGTGATCCTCGGCGTCAAACAGCTGGACACGATCACTGGGGGCACGGGCTCTTACGTCGCGACTCCCGAACCTTCTGCGTGGTTTCTGCTCGGTGCGGGCCTCTTGGGCCTCATCGCGCTGTCTCGGCGCAGACCACATTTCAACTCGATCGCTTAACTCAGTCGAAAAACTCTCATCAAGGGCAGGCCTTCCAGCCTGCCTTTTTTCGCCGTCACCCGTCCCCGATCCGGCAATAAGTTTGTGCAATGTTTCGCCGCCAGTAGACGTTACGCTCGCCCCTTTCTGTCTGCGCCGTACGTCGCGGAAGATGCCTGGTCAATCCCAGAATCTCGTCGTCGCTGGAATTGCGATTCAAAATCGGCACTGGAGTCATCGTGTTTGAACTCATGCTCTAACCGCCTCTCTCACTCATTAAGAGTGTGCCAATGTGCACCTGGCCCAGCCGCGATCGCACCGCTTCAACATGCTGCATCTACAGCACTTAGCTGTTTTTCCGCCGGTTCGCTCGATAGTTTCCCACAATGAAACCACAGTACTATTCTCGCTGCGGCACCACTGCTGTACATCTACAACCAGCGGGGAAGCTGTACGTTGGTCCAGGGGGACGCGACAGACCCTGCATAAAACTGAGGTAACGTCCAATGAGCACGCCGCCAATCACCTCTACACAGGCTGCCCCGAAATCCGATTCGTCCAATTCGCCAGTGGGTATTGAACGTCGCCGCCGCAAACGCGCGAAAATCACCGCGCAAGTTCATATGCGCGGAGTAAATACTCCCGAGCCTTTTGAAGAGATCTGTAAAAGCGTGGACGTTTCGCGCGACGGACTGCTCGTCACGTCTGCACGCGCCGGCTACTGGAAAGGCCAGAGGCTTGAAGTTGTTTTTCCCTATTCCACAGCCGCCGCCGCGCTGAATTCCTCGCAACCCGCCGAAATCGTGCGCGTCGTCGAACAGGATGGCCGCTATGCCGTCGCACTCCAATTCATCAACACTAAGTCCGACGCAGCCGCGAAGGTGGATCCATCCGTCGCGGACGTGCGCGTCTCTGGCAATGCCATGCATGCCAAACAACAATCGGTCGTGCTCGCAGTCGAATCCGATCCCAAGACAGCCGAAATCATGCGCAACATTCTTTCCAACGACGGTTACACCGTCATCATCGTCCCCACCGCTCAGCAAGCGCTCGACATTCTGCGCAACACCGTTCCGGTCGTCTTCCTCGCGGAAGTCGAAGCGAAAGACATGAGCGGCCACGACCTCTGCCTTATCATCAAGCGCAACGATCGCCTGCAGCGTGTGCCGGTAATTCTGCTCACGAAATCTGCGCAACCGGCCGATTACTCCGCCAGCCACCAACTCGGCGCCGTCGTCTGCATGGCCAAACCCTTCAAACCAGAACGCCTCCTGCACGTCGTGCGCCTGGTAGCTCCGCCGCCGACAGCCCGCAGCGCCTACGGCGCCTCGCGCTACGCCAACGGCACCGTCGAACGCGCCATCTAGCTTCTGCGGCGCCGCATTACCTAGGTCTGCCAGAATTTACTCGCGGTGGTGTTGGCGTAGCTACAGCTGCCGTCTGCTGCTTCCGCAGGAAATCGCAATGGAACAGCGCCGGCGCACGCCAATAAGTCGCCGCCGGATGCTCGAATCCCCAATCAATCGATATCCAGCGCGTCCACCACGGCTGGCACTCCACCTCTTCCGCGCGCGCCGTGTTCCGGCCCAATTCAAAGCGGTCGAAATACTGTCCCGCAAAAACTTCCCAATCCCCATCGAAAAACGCCCGTTTCAAAATCGTCGGCAGAGCCAGCAGCGTCTTCTGATAATTCTTGTCCGCAGCGTAGATCGGATTGTCGAAAAACCGCGCCGGAACAAAATCGTAATCTTGGGGGTTATATTCCTCCGGACGCTCCATTCCCGGCGCTGCCTGCTTGTTAATCCACAGCGCCTTCACCCAGGCATGCCCGATATTTCCCGGATTCGTCGCTCCCGCCATGCACGAAAATGTTCCCGGGACAGGACAACGATTCCGGCTAGTGAAGAACTGCCATTGCCGCAAAGTAAAAAGCGTCAATTCATCGATCCCAATAAACAAATACTCCGCGCCCTGGCATTGATACACGTCGTGCTCGCTCGCGCAGTATCCAAACCGCGTCGTCGAGCCGTTGGTCCATTCCACTAGGTGTTTAGATTCGTGAAATGCCACGTACAAATGCCGCGGCACGTCCCTCCGAAAATAATGCAGCAGCGAAGCTTCAAGTTCAGGAAACGTCCGCCGCAAAAGCAAAGTGTTGACACCAGGGTGCTGAACCGCCTGCAACACCGCTTCCATCAGTAACGCTTTGGTTTTTCCCGGCCCAGCGGCACCTCCGAAGAGACGATATTTGGCCGGAGATGCGTGGAACTGGCACTGTTTTGGAAATGGTTCGTAGTTCAAATGAACAAGAAGCTCGCCGGGTTCGTGAATAGCCGGCCCACATTTTTGCGCGCCTGCCGCGCCAGACTCGCTACTGCCGGCACGATCGTCGCGGGCGGCTTTGGATTCCTCGAGGATCCATTCCTTCACTCCAGGTGTGCTCTCTGCCATGAACAGTTGCGCCGTCTTCCGCGCCGCAGCCCGAGCGGGCCACTACGCGAGGGTCCGAATTTTTTCTCCCATATAAAATGCCGCTGCCCTGCCCAGAAACGCAGCCGCTATCGCCGCAGGATGCACGCTCAACACCGCACCCAGAACCAACGCTCCGATCCCGCCCAGCTGTACCACGTATCCAATCGTCCTCTTGCTCGCGCTCATGAAGGCTCCTTTGATGTATCGCATCCTCGATTTACCCGCGGCTCTGTTGCGCAGGCATGGTCAAGGCGCTGCTTGTGAATCGCCTGTGGGGCAGTTCATCCTGAGAATCGGCGGTGCCGGTTCGAAGGACTTCGCCACATCTCGCCAGGACGTCAACCTCGCCAGTCGCCCTCGAGTCACTCTATTCCGTACGAACCGGCCGCGGAACGTTGTGAATCAACCTCACAAACTGCGGCGCTTCACCAGCATCGCTGCCACGCGCGCTCGTCTCCGGCTCCAGCCAATCCGCCAGTTCCTTCAGCACGTCAAACAACAGCTTCGCAGCAGCCACCCCTACAGCCCCTTGCTCCTTATTCCGGCTGAGATTCTCCGCGAGCCCCGAATAGATCGCTGCCAGCTTCGATTCATTCAAACCGCGCTCACGCAGCGCCTCAACGAGCGTCTGGCGCTTCTCGCGGTCTTTCGCGTCTTCGCAAATCATCACCACAGGTTCCGCCACCGACTTCTCGACGCCCGCCATCGCGCCCTCACCGCCGCTCGCTGGTTTCTGCTGCGGCGCGGAACTCCGGGGCGGCCGTCGAATGCGCGAAACCGCTGCATCCTGCCGCACGCGCCCCTTGCTCGACGTATCCGCTAATCTCGCGCACACCAACGCCCTCGACACCGCGGGCCCTCTCTTGCCGGGTCGGCCGACGGTCAGCGGCGCTGCTTCTTTGCTTTCGCATTCCGTGAGACTCGTCTCCGCAGACCGCGTTATCTGCAATGCACGCAGTTCGTTCATATCCGACCCCGCGAGGCTGAAGCCCCCGCCCCGTTCTCGTTTTGCAATGTGGGAGCGGGACGCGCGCGTGCCGGGTCCGGTTCGATCCGCTCAGGCGTCGTTGTTGCCGCCGCAGCGTTGCGCGCGTTCCACACAGGTGAACGTCTTCTTACGACGCCTTTTTTCGGCCTGAGTAGCTTCCGGACTAAATCCGACTGCCGAATCACTTCAATCTCCAGCATCCCTAACACTGCGCCCTCGAAACCCTCGCGATGCTCTCGGCACAATCGTCCGCGTCGCGCAGTAGGACGCGCACACCGCGTCCAGGCACTCGTCGAGAACTGCGAGCGCACGAATCCGATGCATACTGCCATTGACATGCTGGTTTGGAAAAACTTCGCGTGGAAACAACTGCTGACGCGTGCCAACTGCGCGAGCGTCAGTCTTAGTGAGACTCCGGCGGGTTCGGTGGATTATCCGCCTTGATCTCGATGATCACCTTGCAGTCGCGCGGCGGCGATTTCTCACCCCCCGGCATCTCTGCTGATACTCCGATGCGATGACTGCCGACTGCGAACCACATACGCGGGCTCGTAGCCGTGATTCCCTTCATCACACCTTGCGCATTCGGCGGCGCAGGAATCGAAAAAAGAAGATACGGTTTCGCGCTCGAAATATCGTACACGTTGAATTTCTGCACGCACGCCTTTGTCACTTTTGCGGTGCACACCGGCGTTTTCGTGAAATCGTAATCAAACTGCACAGTGATGCTGTGCTGCGCCGATCCGGCAACGGGCGGATTTGTTCCCTTTTGCGCGCCACCCTGTTGCGTGCCCGAAGCTTGCGCCGCAGCACTCGATTGGCTCGCCGTAGCCGGCTGTTGCCCGCTGCCATCGCGCGTCGCTGCATAATTGGTCGCGCCGGTGCTCGCAAGCGCCTCGTCAATGAAAGTTCCCCGCCCCGGCGACAGTAAGGCGAGGGCGAGAATGGCGGCGTATCCGCGGCAATCCGTCAACGATGCTTCTCCTCGCAACGGCCGATTCGACGCTATCGCCCGCCGCGCCCTGCTTCCACACGTTACCACTACAGGCACGCTCGCTGAAAGCGTCGTGCGGAAAGTGATTGCCCAGCGCTAACGGCGCGGTTCGCCGTCGCGATCTTAGCCGAGAATCCGTACCGTCACGCCCGTGCCACCAGAAATCGCAATCACCTTCGCTCGCACGAAGTTCGCGCGCACCCCGGTAGCCACTAGATTGTCGCCCGCAGTCAGTGCGGAACTCATGTTAGCTGCGCCCGTGAGCACCGCATACTGTGCGTCCACATCGTTGATGGCGGTTTGCAGTTGGATATTCACGGACGTCGGAGCTGTCGCGAAACTAATCTGCCAGCGAATCGTGCGGCCGTTCTCCGGGAATCCTGCGTAACTCGGCAGCGCAAACTGTTGGCTAGCCTGCCCTGCCGCCGGTGCTTCAGCGTTGAAAGCCAGGGCAACATCGCCAGGGAAAATTGAGTAAGGAGGGACCTGCGTATTATAGTTTGGCATCGTCCGGCGTCTCCAGAAGGATCTGCGTCTCTCGCTGTTGATGCAGCGACTGCAACCTGAATGCAATTACAGCTCGTGCAAACACCAAATGCGTTTCGCAGTGGAACTCGTAGCGGCGGTCCCGCGAGGCGGGACCGTCAGCCATTGACTTCGTGTTGTGCCGTTGCTGTTGTCCTGCGCACATCGCATAGTCGCGTCCACAAATACACGAACGCGCCTCACCAGGCACACCGCGACTAGCACGTAAACTATGTGGAAGAAGGAAGGTTACCGCAAACTCGCCGTCAGAAGCGGCGTTCGAATTACTTGCTGCGCTCTACACTTTTCGAGGTTTACCAATAAGTTTATATGCGCATTTCATAATTCTGTCAAGTCGTTGTGTGTGCATGAAAATAATCCAAGGCGAGTACGCGTCGGAGAACTGAATTCGCACAAGAAAGAAAAATGTTCGAGGCTGGCATGAAACAACCTGCGCGCGGGAAAACCTGACCAACGCCCAGTCGCGCTGCGCAACCCACGCGAAATTGGTTCGTTCCGCGCCCGCAACCGCCTACTGTCGCGGTTTCTGCGGCTCGGAATTCTGCGCTGGTGCAGGGGCGGGCGCTGCCGCATCGCCCGTTGCCGCTGGCTGTGGCTTCAAGGTGAAATCCACTCCGCGCGCGGAGTTTTCATCCACCGTGCGTTGCAGGTCCACCCGGCTCTCGTCTATCGCATTGTCACCCCCGTACGAAGTGACATAATGAAGTTTCCCATCCGCCAGCCAATAATCGCTTACCGCAAAACTCGATCCGTCCTTCAGGTACAATAAAACGTACGTTTGCTGCGGTACCGAATCCGTTCGCAGCACCTGTGTTCCACTCGAAGAATCCGCCGCAGCTTCTCCGCCGCCAGTTCCAGGTGCCGCCAGCAAGTACGAATCAGTGTTATCCGGCGACGTCACGTTCGCCGAGCTTTCCGCGCCCGCATCGGTCCAACCCGACCCGTAATCCCCCGAAGTGGCGCCGAAATATCCCAGCCCTCCGCCGAAGCCGTATCCAAATCCATACCCGAACCCATAGCCGAACCCATTCCCGAAGCATCCAAACAGCGGATTGCACGGCCCAAAGCCACCAAACCCGAATCCGAACCCACCGAAAAACGGGTTGAAACCAAAAAACGGATCAAACGGGAAGAAAGGACGTCCCGGCCGAATGGGCTGGAATGGACGCTGCGCTGCAGCAACCGTCGCCGCACTGTGCGCCGATGTCACGGGCGTACGCGTCGTGGTCGCGATCGGCACGAACGGCCGCGATCCATTCACGTTCGCCGGGCCGTAGTAGTTCACGCGTCCCGCAGCGGACATTCCCGCGGGAGGCGGCTCCTGCCAGGTATTATTCCCGGCCGCAAAATGGTCAGAATTCGCGCTCGACGCAGATTTGATATTTCCCGCCGGCACAGCGCTCATTCCCTTCGCGGACGCCGCTGAACTCGAACCGCCGCCATGGAACGGATTCCACCAATGTCCGCCGGCATTATTGCTGCTGCCGCTGCTGCTACCTGCAGCGTTTCCGCCACTCGCGTGTGAGCCGCCGCTATTAGACGTCGCGCCTCCACCACCGCTGCCAAAGCCGCCGCCCGGGCCGCCATGTGACCCGCCCCCTCCGCCTCCGCCATGCGCACCACCCCCGCCGCCACCGCCGCCACCATGCTGAGCGAATGTCGGAGCAGGCGCTAGCGCCAACGCGCACGCAAACACCAAAGCCGCGGCGAATTTTAGAGGCGTCTGACCTTGGAAGGAAATACGCGGCGCGTTCTTTTCTCGCGCCACACGAAACTGCTGAGAGGTCTGGGTCATTTTGTATCCCTCCACCCGACGGGGCGACTGAAGGGTCAGTCCACGTCTACCGCTGATCCGTCGGCATCATACACCATTCGACGCGTCCTCGCTCCTAACCGTTGCTTCAAGGTACCATCATTTTACAAATCGCCGGCCGCCCTACCCTCCTGCCCGCGCCACTCATTGACGTTATACTGTTTCCGATGATCCCTTTCCTGCATCTCGGCGGCTTCACGATTCCCACCTTCGGCTTGATGGTCGCCTGCGCAATGCTCGCCGCGTATTTCGTCCTGCGCGCTGACCTGGCCCGCCGCGGAATCGCAGACACACATTCCGGCGAAGCCGAAGCCCTGATTTCATTTCCCTGCCTGGCCGGTTTCGTCGGCGCCAAGTTGTACCACTTACTGGAATCACCGGCGGAATTTTTCGCGGATCCCGTGCACCTGTTGTTCAGCCCCTACGGATTCGCGTGGTTCGGCGGCCTGCTCGCCGGGTTCGCCACCTTCGCATTCGTCGCCTGGCGCATCACCAGACATAATGCCGTGGCCGGTCATCCCGTCTCTCTCCTGACAATCTTCGATGCCGGCTCTCCCGCCGCCGCGCTCGGCTATGGGATCGGCCGCATCGGCTGCCTGCTCTCCGGCGATGGTGACTACGGAATTCCCACCTCACTCCCCTGGGGCATGAGCTTCCCAAACGGCCTGGTTCCCACCGTCGAACGTGTGCACCCCACTCCCATCTACGAATTCATCGTCGCCTGCGCCATCGCCTGGTGGCTATGGCGACTGGGCGCGCCGGATCACAGCACGCAAACCCATCGAGAATCCGCGTCTCGGTCCGATGCCCGTGCCATCAGTGCTTCCGCTAGCCGGCCAGGTGAAGTTTTCGCCGCCTACCTGGTGCTCACTGGCGCCGCCCGTTACCTCGTCGAATTCATCCGTATCAATCCGCGCTCTTTCCTCGGTATGTCCAACGCGCAAGCTGCCGCCGCAGCATCCATGATCGTGGGAATCATTTTGTGGCGCTGGCTTAGCAGACGGAACGCAGTGACCTGAGAACAGGTTTTAATTCAGAGAAGACGAATCGCCGAGGAAAAGTTTCACGCAACGCGCGGAACCGGCGTTTCCAATCCTGCTTTACCCATGCGAATTGCCAGCAATCCATTCGACAGCACCGCAACACTCCTCTCCGGATCTACCTTCGCCCGCAAAGCCACCACGCAGAATGGCCGCGGTGCGCGCAAAATCGGCGACCACCGCTCCGCATCACGCTCTTCGCTCACGGACTGTGCACTTTCATTCCGGCCGTCGTTGTCGCGCGCGTCGCAGGATTGGCGTGGGCGGATCAGCACGCGCCCGTTTGCGCTTTCGCTCCCGCCAGCGTCCCAGCCGAAATCTTCCATCGCGCAGTCTTCAAAATCCTCTGCAACGTCTTCTCGTAGGGTAGCGCCCACATAACCGGCAATCAACAGCCAGCCCTCATCCACGGCCACGGTAATCTCAGCCCCCGCGCATCCTGGCAGGCTCGCCAATGCGTACAGGTTTCCGCCAGACTCTTCGAAGTCCACGGGAATTCTCGCGAACAAATCATCTTCCGCCGCCTTCCAGTCTTCCCGATCGCTTCCCTCTTGCACGCCGCGCACAATACAACGCTGCAACGCGCGTCGCGATACTTCGTCATACACCGCCAGCAGGCAATCCGACATATCACGCAGCGGAATCTGCTCGTGCAACATCTCACCGCTTTTTTGCTGCACCGCTCGCACCACCGCTTCCCGGAATTTCGCTGCATGCTTCATCGCTGTTGTCCCTATAGACCCCGCCATCGCTTTTTCGATGCTCCTGAGTCCCACGCGACGGCCTCGCTCACCAGGCGCACTCCGTTCTCCCGGGTTTTCTCCAAAACTGCCAGCGAGTGTCGGGGCGGAGCAACGGGTTCCCTCGCGATCGTGTTCTCGCCATGCTCGAATCTTCCGTGCGCTTGCCAAGTGAAACGTTCGGAGCGGTTGACCGCCGCGGCCGCTCTTTCTGGCCGAATCTCCCTGCGAACAACTTCGCCGGACGAATTCATGTGTCCTCCGCGACCGCTCTCTAGCGCCGCAGCTGCCTTGTCGCACGTCCGCAAAATACTTTCCGCCTCTGTCTTCAGCATCAGCGGATTCAACGCTCGCTCCCCCAGCGACCTCACGCCATTCTCGACGGCGGGCAGCCACAGGCAAGTCTCCGACAATGGCACCGCGACAAACAGATTGCCCGCTTGTCGCGCGACCAACGATGCCAGCTCGTATCCAATGCCGTCAGGCAGTTTTTCAGTCGCTAGTGTCAATTGGAACCGGACCGTGCGCAGAACCGTGTCAGCTTCGCGCACGGTCTTCACTGAATGTGATTCCCACCCGGAACGCGCCAGTCCCTTCAATGTGGATTCGGTGCTTGCGGTGTAGGTGCCGACAACTAGGATGCGTACAGCAGCGGCGGACATGTTGGCCCCTTTGGGGAAGGGGAACGTGCGGTTCAGACCCGAATTCGACCCACTCGGACTTGCCGTTTCCGCGCTATCTTGCGCTCGCCCGCTCGCCTGCCACGCACGCCACATGGCGACGACCGGTCCATCTCCGTATCTCGTTGCAGTATCTCGCCAGCCAAGTTACAGATACCATCCTTTTACGTAACCGTTCCCACCCCGCCAGAGTCGCGCACGGAGCTTTTCAGGGCGTGCGGTGTGACAGCTGCCGCGTGCGACCCTTGCGAGGCGGGTAATCCAGTTCCGCGAACTCCCATTTACTTTATCGGGAGATGCGCCGCAGAGGGTTCCATACTACTACCCCTTCCAGCTAGGCCCGGAAATGTACTCCACCCCTGCAATTGTGACAATTCGCAACATTACTGCTTTCGTACTACGGCACTTACTGATTGCCAAAAACCTCCTCGCCCCAACATACCGCTTTTATTCTTGACACGCTAATACCGTAGGAGTAATTTCCATCTGCTGCTCGAGTTTGATGCGTCCCCGTCCTGGGCGTGGGCAGTTTGCACGGCAACAGATCGGCGCTTTTCGGCCACCAACTCCGCTTCTTCGGAGTGTTTAGCCGTCAGCCAAATGGACCATCATCGTTCAAAAACTGCGAAGCAGCACCCGCGACCTCCTACAACGTCGGACGTCCGCAACAGCGATCCCCTGTCCGAATCCCGCTCCGATGAAAGGGTGTCCCATTCGGGTCTCGCAGTCCCAGAACGGGCACCTCGCAGCTCTCGCGGCGACCCGCTTCACCCTTTCGTCGCCCTCGTTAAGACCTTTAACGAATTCCTTTTTGAGTTAGACGCGGACGGTAAGTTCCTAAGCATCTGGACTTCCAATGAAGCCCTACTCCGTGAACGCCGCGCACAATTTCTAGGCCGCCGCGCCCTCGAAGTCTTGGGCGAAGAAATTTTCCGTCCTTTTTCCAGGCTCTTTCGCAGAGTTATAAAACAAGGCGTCGGCGAAGATATTGAATTCCCGGTGGACTTCCCCGCCGGCCGGCGCTGGTTTCAAGCCCGCGTTTCCGCCGTGGGTCGTGGTGCGCAAAAATCCCAGTCCGTCTGCCTGCTCGCGCGCGACATCACCCAGCGCCGCCTCGCCGAAGAAGCTCTGCGGCAACAAGAGGCCCTTTTCATGCACGCCGAACAGGTTACCGGCACCGGTTGCTGGGAGTATGACGTCAAGACTCAGCAGCGCATCTGGTCCAGTCAACTCTTCCGCCTCTACGGATTCGATCCCAAAAACGGCGTCCCCAGCGAAGAAACAATGTGGGACATTATTCATGCCGACGATCGCGCCCGCATTCGCGGCATCTTTCAATCCGCACTTCAGAGTTGTTCTCCCTTCGAATCCGAGGGTCGCTACAATCTCCCGGACGGACGCCAGCGCATTATATTTATCCGCGGTATTGCCCGGCCCGATGAAACCGGAAAAACCTCCCGCGTCCTCGCCGTCGTCCAGGATGTCACCGAAATCCGCCGCGCCGAAGCTCAGGCCCGCGAGCATGAATCACTCCTCGCCCAAGCCGAGCAACTCGCCAGCTTGGGCAGCTGGGAGTTTGACGTCGCGCAGCAGAGCTTTACCTGGTCCGAGCAAATGTACCGCATGCTCGGACTCCCGCCGAATGAACAGTCAGTGCCGCTCGCTCAGGCCTGTGCATTGTTTCACCCCGACGATCGCGAGCGTGTCGCCCAGGAAGTCGAAGCCCTCATCAAATATGCTCGTCCCCTCGAGAACGAAGTTCGCTTCGTGCTGCCAGACGCGCAAATCCGCGTCTTCCACTCCCGCGCCGTTCCCATCATCAATGATTCCGGCGCCGTAGTTCGTATCGCCGGCATGTCCCAGGACGTCACAGTACAGAAGTCCGCCCAAGACCGCGTGCGCAAAAGCGAATCGCTTCTCGCGCAAGCCGAAGAAATCGCCAAGCTGGGCAGCTGGGAAATGGATACCGTCCATTCCACGATTACTTGCTCCGCCGAATTCTTCCGCATGCTCGGCCTCGATCCCTTATCCGGCCCGGTTCCGGTCGAAGACGTCTTTTCCTTGGTGCGCCTCGAAGATAGCGATCCCGCCAAACAAGCCCTGCAGCACGCGATCGCCACCCACACTCCCCTCGAGCACTTCTCGCGTTACGTCATGCCCGATGGCCGCGCCCGCGTCTTGCACACTCGCGCCATCCCCCTCGCCGACGCTTCTGGCCAAATCACTCGTTTTGTCGGCTTCAATCACGACATTACTGAACAGAAGCGCGTTGAGGACGACCTGCGCCGCCTTTCTCGCCAGCTCTTGACCCTGCGTACGGAAGAACAGCGCCGTCTGGCTCGTGAACTTCACGAAACCGCTTCGCAGACCTTGACCGCCTTGAAAATGACCCTCAAGCTGATCGAGGATTCACTTCCCCAGGACGATCAGCGCGCCCGCGAACTTGCAAAATCTTGCCGCACGCTCACCAGCGACGCCATCCGCGAGGTCCGCACCATTTCCTCGCTCTTGCATCCGCCATTGATGGACGAGGCCGGGCTCACCGTCGGCCTCAGTTCCTACGTTCGCCTCTTCTCGGAGCGCAGCGGCGTCGCGGTTGATTTCACCATCCCCGAAAACTTCCGGCGCCTTCCCAAGGAAATCGAGCTCACCCTGTTCTGCGTCGCGCAAGAATCACTCGCCAACGTGCACCGCCACTCCAAGGCTCGCGCTGTCGAGATTTCCATCCGTCGCACACCGGCGCAGGTAAGCCTCTCCGTCCGCGACGACGGCATCGGCATGGCGCTGCCCTCTCACAGCGAGCGCAGAAATTCTCTTCTCGGCATCGGAATCGCCGGCATGCGCGAGCGCGTCACCCAACTGCAAGGCGAGTTCCACATCCACAGCTCTCCCGGAAAAGGCACCACCATTCAAGTCACGCTGCCACTGGGCCCGCTGGTCCCACTGGTCATCGAGGAGAAATCCGAATGACCGGCGCTGCCGCATTTCGCTCGCGCCGTGCCACACGCTTCACGCGCGCGTTATTCGCAATTCGCACAAAGTTCTCTAATGAATGCACCTATCTCTCAAGGAGAATTTCATGACGAAAGAATCGCCCGTTTCCCGACCGTACCGCATCCTAGTCGCCGATGATCATGCCGTTGTCCGCCGCGGCGTCCGCGCCTTGCTGGAATCGCAACCGGGCCTGGAAGTCTGTTGCGAAGCCGCCACCGGGCTCGAGGCGCTCGAGCACGTCAAGAAAACCAAACCAAATCTGGTCCTGCTCGATCTCACCATGCCCGAAATGAACGGCCTCGAGGCCGCCCGCGCCATTCGCGAAGAATCGCCCGATACAGACGTCCTGATCCTCACGATGCATTTCTCCGAGGACGTCGCCCGCGAGGTCCTGCGCAGCGGCGCCCGCGGCTACGTGCTCAAATCAGACGCCGATTCTGAACTGGTCGCCGCCGTGCGCCACGTGCAGCAGCACAAACCATTCTTCACCGGACGCCTGGCCATGACCATGGTCGAAAGTTTCGTCAACGAGCAGCGTGAGGGCGAGCCCAGCACCGATCATCCACTACCCGGCTGCCCGCTCACCGCCCGCGAACTCGAAATCGTGCAACTCCTCGCCACTGGTAAGATCAGCAAGGAAGTCGCGGCCACCGTCGGCATCTCCACGCGCACCGTCGAAAGCCACCGCAATCACATCATGAAAAAAATGAATTTCGCCAGCTTCAGCGAACTAATGCGCTTCGCCATCCGCAATCACCTGGTCGAACCCTAAACGCCTGCGTGCTAGCCGGCGTCTTGCGTCAGGGCACGGCTTCAGCCGTGTCGCAGCGTTCGTGAACCGGGAGCGGCTTTAGCCGCTGGGAGGATGCGTTCGGAATCTCACACCGGCGTTTAACCTAGTAGGTGACCCGCCCTTCGGCGTGTAAAGGGTAGGTTTTTTAATTCGATTGATGGCGCTCCGCAGCCCCGATGTGCGTCGCCGCTGCTTCTAACTCGCCGGATCGACGTCGGGAGTCGCAGGAAATCCGTCCGCGCGCCGCAACGCCGGAAACCACCACGCCCACAACGCCGTCACCGCCAGCGTCCCGATCCCTCCCAAAATTACCGCCGGCGCGGTCCCGAACCAACCCGCCGTCATCCCTGATTCAAATTGCCCCAGTTCATTCGACGCGCCGATAAAAATCATGTCCACCGCATTCACGCGTCCGCGCATCTGATCCGGTGTGGCCACCTGCACCAACGTCACTCGAATCACTACGCTCACCATATCTGCCGCGCCCGTCAGCGCCAATGCCACTAACGACAAGATAAGGCTGCGGGAAATCCCGAACACGATCGTGAAAACTCCGAAAGCTGCCACGCACCACAACATCGTCGACCCCACGCGGCGCCTCAACGGCCGGTACGCTAGCAGAATCGCCATCGCGCCGGCTCCCACGGCTGGCGCGCTCCGCAACAACCCTAGCCCCCACGGCCCCGTATGCAAAATATCCTGCGCGTACGCCGGCAGCAGCGCCACCGCGCCGCCGAGCAGCACCGCAAATAAATCCAGCGAGATCGAACCCAACACCACTTTCTGTTTCCAGATATAAGCTAACCCCGCCAGCACCGTCTTCAGACTGATCGGCTCGCGGTCCCGCGCCTTTGCTTGAAAACGGATTCCCACGGTGCACGCTACTGCTATGACGTAGCACCCCAGAGCCGTTGCGTATACTGCCGCCGGCCCGCCGAACAGTGCGTAGATCAGCCCGCCCACTGACGGCCCCAATATCGTCCCTGCTTGAAATATCGTCGAGTGCCACGCAACCGCATTCTGAAAATGTTCTTCGGCCACTAATTGCGGCAGTAGCGCTCGGCTCACCGGACCATTCAGCGACCGCACCACTCCCAGCAGCACCAGCACGGCATAGATCGGCCTGATGGTGTGTGTTGGACGCAACGCCACCAGCAGAAAAAGTGCGGCACACACCCCAAACGCCGCGTAACAGATCATCAGAAGTTTTTTTCGGTTAAAACGATCCGCGACGTGACCGGAAACCAAAAATAGCAGAATGCCCGGCAGGAACTGCGCCAGTCCTACGTAGCCCAAATCGAACTTGCTGTGCGTGATTGCGTATATCTGCCAACCCACCGCCACCGAAATCATTTCCATCGAAACGACAGTGAAAACTCGCGCCACTTCATACAGCACAAACGCCGGATAAGTGAACGCCACGCGCCCGGCTAGTCTAGCTTCCCCCGAATCAGCCTTCGGCAAGCCGCTCAACCTCCCCTAATCGCGCTGCGCCACATTCCAGCGCACAAGAATTGTAACCGAATCCTGGGAACGCCAATCTCCCGATTGGCGCCTTAACAGCTCAGATCCCGCTTCGACTCGTCAACGTGTAAATCAGCAGCGCTAGCACTAGCAGAGTAAACACCACGTACATCCAATCCCGCTCCAGCGCAAATCCCAGCACTGAAAACAAAACTCTCGCCACCGGAGTCGCGATTAGCAACAACAATCCAAACTGAATCAGCCCAAGCGGCCGCAGCGCAATCGCCTGATCCAAAATCTGCGGCACCGCCCGCAACTCCACCGGCTCTCCGCGAAACGTTCTGTAGTTCTGCGGCACGTCGTGCGATTCAGCCACAAACCACACGCCGCCAAGAAATACCACCAGCGCCGCCAGCAACACTCCCCAGCGCAAAAGTTTGCCTAGAAACAGTTCCACGTTCTTGTCGTCGACTTTTTCGCCCATACCACCGCCACCACCCGCGGCCATTATCACAATTTCCCCCGCACGCCCTGAAATATCATCTCAATCGCCAGCGCCGCGATTACCACTCCAAACACAATCCGCAAAGTCCGCACTTTCGCCCCCGGCAGAATCCTCGCGCCCACCAACGCTCCAGCCAGCACGCCCAACATCACCGGCATCGCCAGCCCCGGATCAATGTATCCCCGCCGCAAATAAATCCCGGCGCTAGCCGCTGCGGTCACCCCAATCATAAAATTGCTCGTGGTCGTCGAAACCTTGAATGGAATCTTCATCGCCTGATCCATTGCCAGCACTTTCACCGCCCCCGAACCAATACCCAGCAATCCCGAAAGCACCCCCGCCACGTACATCAATCCGAACCCCCAAGGCACATTTCTTACATGGTAGGATTTCGGCCCATCCTCGGTGGGATAAGAACCGTCCAGTCGCAGCGCCGTCGCGATTCGATCCGGCGGCAGTCCCGCGACGACATTGGCCTCTTCCCGTGTGGTGGTGTAAGCCGAATACAGCAGCACCACCCCAAACACAATCGCGATAATCGAAGTACGTAAATAGCCACCAAGAAAAGCGCCGCTCACCGCACCCACAGTCGTCGCAATTTCCAAAAACATCCCCACACGCATGTTCGAATAGCCCTCTTGAAGATACGCGGCAGCCGCCCCCGACGACGTCGCAATCACCGACACCAACGAAGCGCCAATCGCATAGCGAATATCCACGCCAAACACCAGCGTCAGCAGCGGCACAATCACCACGCCGCCGCCCAGTCCCGTCAACGATCCCAGCATCCCTGCCAGGAACGACCCCAAGGCGACCACCAGCGTAAATTCCAGCGTATTCAAATTGCCAGCTTGTTCAATTATTTGCGTTCTCGATTCAGCAGGTCACTACCGTACGGAAGCGAAATCTTAACACCTCAAGGTTTCTTTTCGGCGGGTTTGCTGTCTGCAACCAGGTCATACACGAAGCGAATCTCCACTGGCCCGTTCGAACGCGTCCTTTCCAGGCGCACCATCTCAATCAGTTGTTTTCCGCCCGGCGCCGGCTCAAACGAACGCGTAATCTGCGGCCCATGACTTCCGCCCATTTCCGCCACCAGCCGGAAGTCTTCCCAATGCGCGTCGAATTCCTGATATTTGTCGTCCTTGGCCTTTTGCACTTTGTGCCCGTCGGTATAGAACGCGCGCTGCCGCCCCGAATCATCCGTCAGCAGCACTTCGCCATTCTTGGCGTCGGGCGTATCTTTGATCCCCAGCGTGATCGATCCCGCCGGGTTCATTAATTCCTGAAGCTGCTGGCGATCGTAATCGCTGTCGCTGTTCTTGCTTCCGCCGTTTCTCGGGTAGCCGTTGCCATTCCCACCGCCATTACCGCCGCTCCCGCCTCCAGGATACGGCGAGCCCATCCCACCCATATGAATTCCCGTGCCATTCCCGCCACCGCCGCGCGGATTTGCAGGATTGTCCACGCCGGTCCCGCGCGCTTCCTTCATCTTTTCCTGCGCGTCGTCGCTCTCATCCACGTTATATTTCCAGGAAGCGAAAAGTTGCTTCTTATCCGGAACCACCATCTCCGGTTGCACTGTCGGTCTGGACGACGCCGTTCCCGAATCTCCGGAATCAGCCGCCGGACGAATCGGCCCCGCAGGCGCTTGCGCCGCCGCACCTCGCGGAAATGCCACGCAAGCGGCGCACAGCATCGCCCCAACCGCAGCAGCTCGCCTCAATCTCCAAGTTCGACTCATCGCCGTGTCCAATGTTCTCATCGCCTTGCTCATCCTTGCGCTGTCGACTATCGGCGCGCTGAAGAAGCTCATCTCAACCGCGCACGCTGCCACAAACTCACCCTTGTGCGAATTCGGATGCATAAAATTCGCGTCGGGATGCAACGCCACCCACTCTCACCCGGACGCCGCTACTGAGCGTCTGTGAAAACTCGGGAATCTTTGTGGGCCGTGGCTTTAGATCATCCTGAGAGCCTGCCTACGGCAGGATCCAAGGACCACGACATAAACCGCGCCGAATCCGAGCGGCTTCAGTTTATCCTGACGTCCCGATGGAATCGGGGCCGAAGGGCCGCTGCAGTTCCGATTCGCGATCCCCATACAAGCGCTACTCCCCGGATCCCGAACTCACGCTCGCACCTCGCGCCTGCACCTTTTGCAGCAACGCCATGAACTCCCCGCGCTTATTTCCGCCCAGCCCGACTCCCGCATAAGCCATATGAATCAGCTGCTGATTCGGCCGCCCCCCGTCGTAAACCCACGGAAACGGACTCACAGCCCCAATCGCCCAATAAAACTCCGCCTGCGCCCCCTGCAAACTCGTCGGCAAATTAAAATGGGCCGACGCGCCCGGCGTAACTGCATTTATGCGTTGCGCCGAAAAAACAAACCAAGTCATCCCCGGAGAAGTGACGCGTTCCATCGGTGCCAGATAAAACTGCGCCGTCATCCCATACGCGCGCGGCCCCTCATTGGTCTGCACGAACGTAATCCCCGAACTCACCTGCGCTCCAAAAAATCCCTGCAAGTTCACGTCATGCCGGCAAGCGTATGTCACCTGCAGCACCGGAGGCGCGTCGCTCGAACTGTTATCCGGAGATGGCGCGAAGCTGGCTCGCGCATTATTCGCCATCGCTTCGTTGATGCAAGCCGCCGACGGCGGAAAAAAGTAATAAAACAAAAAGTCCACCAGACTCATTCCCGATCCGCTCGGCTGGTGAAGTTGTCCGTCCAGCCAATTGGCATCGTGGCCCAGCAACGGATTATCCGATGTCGCGAATTGCACGATCGCAGTCGCCGGTAAATTCTGCAGCGCCAGAATTCCACCCAAATGGAATGGCGGCGAATACGGACCAAGTGCCGCTGGCGCGTCCCCAGGACTGAATTCACTCCAAGCCACAGGAAGTTCCACAGAAACGTCGTTCGTCACCGCATGCACAATAGTCCGCGCCGCGCTCTGGCCGGCCGCCGCACTAGCCCCCGCCTGCGCCCCCGCTGTCCGCGGACTCATCGCGAAAGCCAGCAGCATTCCCGCCGTTCCCACCAACGCCGCCCACCCATTGAGTCTCGCACTCATTTGGCCGCCACTCCGCACGCGTCGCCTCTCTTCAAAGTGTGCCAGCATCAGCCCCCAAAAAGAAGCCCTTCCACATCAGCACGGGCACCCACCTCGTGAATTCGTCACTTCGGCCGCTGAAGTTCCGCTCTCGCAGCATAATTTGCCGTTGTCTTTGTATTTTTAGCGGCGGCCTTCAGGCGGGCGCCTTGGAATTTGACGTTGGATTTGCCTCGGATTTTCCCTCCGTGGGGGCGGGTCTCGGACCCGCCCTGCGTCGACAGGTAGGCGGCCTTTGGTCGTCCTGCAACACGCACAAAAACACCACCGCCCCCGGACCATATGGCCCGGAAGCGATGTTCAAACTTTTCCAGATTGTCCTATGCTTTCTTGGCGGACTTGCGGCGGCCACGGCGCTTCGTCGGCGGCGTGGCGGGTGGCTCACCCACCAGCTCTGCGGACCAAATTGCAGTAACAAACTTCTTCACACCATGATCATCGAAATCAATCGTGGTGCGCTCGGTATTTGACTCGGTCACCACTCCCATTCCGTACTGCTCGTGCCGTATTGACTGCCCTTCGACCAGTGTCTGCACAGCTCCCTCCCTAAATGATTATGACTTCCGCAACCATTACCCGAGGTGTCGCGACGCGCTTCCGCCCGTTGCAACGTCTGATTAGAAGTAAGACCGCGCCATTTCCGCGAAGGGACCAGGGCTGGGGCCGCCCCTTCCAGGATCGTTCCAATTCCCCTGGCCCTCCGCCAACAACAATTATGCGCGTTGGGTCAGCAAAAGAGACACACCCAGCGACCGCGCGGGACCCGCGGTTCGTTGGCCTGCCATCAGCCGGCAACTTCCGCGCTCCATCACCGGCTCAGCGCGCCAATAATTGCCTGCGCCCGTGCCGCCCTAAATCCAAATTTCGCTCTGAAGATTTCGGCAGACTTACAGACCGACGACGTTCTCGGCCTGCAGACCTTTCGGCCCCTGCTTCACTTCAAATTCCACAGCTTGACCCTCGTTGAGGGATTTGTAACCCTCAGACTGGATCGCGGAGAAGTGCACGAACACATCCTCGCCCGACTGGCGCTGGATGAACCCATAACCCTTGGCCGCATTGAACCACTTCACTGTACCTTGCTCTCTGCTCACGGAAACTACTCCTAAATTATTCAGCAAGTGGCACTTAGCCACCTGGAAAGCTGCCTGTCGCCCCGCTCGTATCGTCCCGCACAAAAAAAAAGCCGTCGGATACTAGCCCGGCAGCCATTCATCGTACGCGTGAAAAACGAACCATAAAGCAACAAACGCACCCCCACAATACCACGTTTCGCGCCTCCCCGCAATCCCCTCCGCGCCCCCAAAAAGCTGCGATTTTGCAGAACCCTCCCACGGGACTACGCTTTTAACAATAGGGCCGGGTTCTTTTTCGCAATATCCAGCAAACGCAGCGCCGTGCTTCGCGGACTGCGCACTCCTTGCTCCCACGCCTGCACCGCTTTCGTGCTCACGCACAGAAAACTCGCAAACATCGCTTGGCTCGCATTGAGACTCTCTCGAACCTGTCGAATCTCTTCCGGCTTCATCCTTGTCGGCCGCGCCGGCATTTCGGTCACGCGCAGGTCCACTGCCTGCGCACGCTCAAATGCCAACGCGTCACGCAACGATTCCCGCATCTCATCGTAAATTTTGACTTTGATTTTCTTCGCCACCAAGTCCTCCTACCGTTTCCGCAGCTCCGTCACCATCGACCTCAGCGCTTTTCGCTCCTTCTCGCTCAAGTCTTCTTGCTCGTCCTTGTCGAATAGAAACAGCAGGTGAATGGGGTCCCGGTGCTCCAGGTACAGATGCATGTAACGGTACCCGCCGCGCGTCCCTTTCCCGCGGCCCGGGTTCGCCAACCGCGCCTTCCGGATTCCACCCAAACCTTTCACCACATCCCCTCTCGCCGAATCTCGCAGCAAACTATTTTGCAGCGCTCGCAAGACCTCCCCCTGCGGCATCCCCCGCCAGCTGCTCCAGCCGCCGCGTGAACGAGCGAGATTCAATGAATACCACAATGTAGGATATACCACTCTGTAGGAGTCGCTGTCAAGGCCCACTTTCGAGCGTCGCGCTGGGCGATTGCCCGCGCTTTACTGGGCCAATTGCCGGTCTTCCCCGTCCGCTTGACATCCGCAAACCTCAAGTGCAGTATGCCCCCGAATCTCGAGGAGTGACTCCCATGTTACTTGGTCTCCCAGTTGTTACTTGGATCTTCGCTGGCATTATCCTGATCGCCGCTTACCTCTTGCTGTCGTTCCATCGCGTGGGACCCTCGGAAGTCGGCCTGGTCCTCAAACGTTTCTCCGCGCGCAAATTATCGGGCGACAACATCATCGCGTTTCAGGGCGAAGCGGGTTACCAGGCCGACCTCCTCCTTCCGGGCATGCGCTGGATGCCGTGGCTGCTCTACGAAGTCCAAAAATTTCCCTGGGTGCAGATTCCCGCCGGCGAAATTGGAGTCGTCATCGCCCAAGTCGGCTCTTCGTTGCCCATCGGCGCCAAATCGGCCGTGTACAAGAAATCTTTCGGAAATTTTGCGGATCTGCGCTCCTTCATCACTGGCGGCGGACAGAAAGGCGTACAGCGCCCCGTATTCTCGCCCGGAACGCTCGCACCCATTCATCCCGTCGGTTTTCTCGTGGTAACCAAAAGCCAGGCATACGGCCTCCCGATTTCTCCCGAACTCCGCTCCCGCGCAGGAAAAGTCGGCCGACTAGGTCCCGAAGCATTCGGCCTCCAACCCAACCAACTCGAGCTCTTGCGTATCGAACCACGCCCCTGCGGTAAGGACGGCGCTCTTACTGACATGGTCGGCATCGTTACCACCTACGAAGGCGACCCACTTCCCTCCGGCGATATTGCCAGCCGCCTCGGCGGCTTTGCCGATATAGACAAGATGGAAAAGGACAAAGCCACTGACGGCGACGTAATCGAAGTCCTGCTAGGAAACAAAAACAATCTGCACAACAATTATCAGGATTTTCAAGCGTTCGTAGATAATGGCGGCAAAATCGGTTTGCAGCATGATCCGCTGCTCTACGGCGCCTATGCGCTCAATCCTTTCCTCGTCGGCGTCGAGATGGTTGGAATGTTGGTTGTACAGCAGGGGCAGGTCGCCGTCATCAAGGCCTACGTGGGCCTCCCCACGCAGGATACCTCCGGCACGGATTTCAAATTTGGCTCCTTGGTGCGCCCCGGGCATCGCGGCATCTGGGAGGAACCGCTGCGCACCGGAAAATACCCGCTCAATCCACGCTGCTATCAAGCCGAGATCGTTCCGACATCCATCCTCACTCTGAATTGGGCCGACGCCGTCTCACAGGCACACAACCTCGACGCGCAGCTCTCGCAAATCGTCGCGAAAAGCAGCGAAGGATTTGTTTTCAGGATTGACCTGCAAGTGCAAATTCACGTCCCGGATACCAATGCACCGCGCGTAATTTCCATGGTCGGCACGATGATAAATCTGGTCAACGAAGTCCTGCAGGCAGCTGTCGGTAACCATTTCCGCGATAAACTGCAAAGCATGCCCGCCGTTCGCTTCATCGAAACTCGGCAACAAGTCCAGGAAGAGGCCTTCAAACACATTAAAGAACAGCTCGACCAGTACCGCGTCGAAACGCGCGGTGTATATATCCAAGACGTCATTCTTCCGGAAGACCTCGTCAAGGTCCTCACCCAGCGCGAGATCGCCAACCAGGAAATTGACACCTACCGCAAGCAGCGCTCCGCGCAAGATGAACGCATCGCCATGGAAAACGCCAAGGGCACGGCGGAAATGCAGGCCGATCTCGCCAAGTCCAAGGTCGGGGTGGACATCAAGACAAATAACGCCAATGCGCGCACCGAGGAAGCCCGCGGTGAAGCTGAATTCATTCGTCAGACCGGTACCGCCCGCGGCGCCGAGGTCGAGGCGGTTGGACTCGCGCGCGCCCGCGGCTACGAAGCGCAGGTACGCGCGCTCGGTTCCAACGCCACAGCGCTCGTCAACGTCATTTCCGCGCTCTCGGAGGGCACTTCGAAGTTCGTCCCGGACATCCTGGTCACCAGCGGTTCGAACGGAGGCGGCGCACTGGATGGCCTGGCGGCTACTGCGATGCGTTATCTCGCGGGGAACGGCGGAAACGGAGCTGCAGCGGCCGCCGCCAAACCTTCCGATCCGAAAGGCGGCTCGCTGCCCAGCGCCCCAACCGGAAAGTCAGGCAAGGATTAAACCGTGCGGAGTGGTGCGCAGCGAAACCGGCGCAACAGCGCGCTCCAGCGTCGTGCAACGTCCCGCTAAAATTGCGAATTGATGGTCCCGATCAGCACGTGCGTCGTATCCGTATCCAGCAGCAGCGCGGTACTGCTGTTGATCACGTAGTACGCCACATTGTATGTGGCATTCGGATTCATCCCCTGAATCGTCGCCGTGCCCCGCCCGCTCGTCGCATCCAGCATCACCAGCGTCGTCCCCGTCGTGAAAATCGGGTCCGTCAGAAACACCGCATTGAAGTTATTGATGTCAATGTTTCCCGATGCGGCCACTGATCCGGTCCAGGTCACTTGCCCCGACAGATTCTGCTGATAGAGCGCCGTCTCATTATGGAAAACTCCCTGCCCTGCCATTCCAAGCGAATCGCTTCCGGTCACGGCAACTGGAGACGCTCCCTGGACGAACGCCGCACCCGTGCTGACCGCCGTCGCGTCCAGCTCCAGCATCACCGCCGAAGCCTGCGCTGTCTGGTACATCGCGAATTCTAGCGTGGTCGAGCTCGGACCTGCGGCGCACGTTCCGCTCGCGGCACTCAGCAGCAAATCGATTCGCCCACTCGTCGGATCCACCGTGTAAGTGCACGTGCCGAGCGTCGTGTCGGTCGTCACCGTCCCCGCGTTGTTGCTGTCAAGCAACCCGCTCGTCCCGCCGCTGCCGCTCGAGATAAATACTCCGCCAGCTGCGTACGCTCCAGTAGGCGATGTGCCGCCCACCGTGAACGGATAATTGCCGCTTGCAAGGCTCGCAGCGTTGAATGAGCTCCCGGTCGGAGCCGCATATACGTCGCCGGCCAAATAATTATTGGTATCGATTTCCACCAGGTGCAATTGCGTGCTCTGTTCCGACGCCGTGGTGTTCACGATGTAAAAAGCGTATTGAATCGGCCCGGTCGACGTGCTCGTCAGTGTCAACGTACCGCGTCCGCTCCCCGGAAACGTCGTGTCCAGCGTGTACGTTCCCGCCAGGCTCCGATCCTCCTTGCTCACGCTGCCCGCAGGATTCCGGCTGTCGTTCACGTCCAAAATCGGGGTCCCGCCGGTTACGCTCCCCGCGCCATTCGCGGAAAACTTTCCCGCCATCCCCTGCGGAAAAAACTCCGCGTCCGCCCCCGCCACCTTAAATACGTAAGGACCACTCAGCGTCGTCAGCGCGGTGGTCAATCCGTTCAAGTTCTGCTGATCCACCGTGCCACTACCCGTGTTTCCGGCGTCGAAGCGCGTCAATACGCCGTGCTGGAAATTCGCCATCGCTAACTGCCAAGTCTGCTGCGTTCCCTGTCCGGCCCCGGAGCCAGATCCCACGTTCACTTTCACCGTACTGCGCCCGTCCGGACCCACCACGTATGTTCCGGTGATCGGCACCTGCTTGGCCACACCCGTCGAAAAGCTGTTGCTGTCCTCGACACCGCTCACGATGTGCCCCAGCCCATCCGCCAGAAAACTTCCCGCTACCGCCGTGAAACCGGAACCGTCATTCCCCGTGTAGGAAAACGCGAACGGGCCTGCCAAAGTTGCGTTAGAAAACAAGATCGTCGCGACAGCCGTCGCGGTTGTTGTTCCGTCGGCCGCAGTGATCGTGACCGCGGCGCCCGGCGGCGGTGACGGCGGCGCCGTATAAAGTCCTGTGGGACTGATCGTTCCGATATTTCCGCCCGCGGTCGAGGACACCGACCAGGTTATGCCCTGAGTGGTGGCCACGTTATTCAGAATCGCGGAAAATTGCAAACTACCGCCCGCTGGAACCGTCCCCGTCAGCGGACTCACGGACAGCCCCGTCCCAATGCCAATCGTCGCAATCGCCGTATTCGACGTGATCAAGTTGACGTTCGTGGTCGAACCAGGAACCTGCGGAGTCGTCGCCGTAATGTTTACCTGCCCGCTGTTAATGTTCGGCACTATCGCCGGCGCGGTATAAACCCCCACCAGCGCATCTACCGTCGAAGTCCCGATCGTTCCGGTCGTCTCACTCCCGCCCGCCACGCCGTTCACATACCACGTCACGATCGTCGTCGTAGTAGAGGTCGAAGAACTTGTTACCGCCACCTGCGCAGTGAACTCTGCCTGCTCGTTAATTTGCACCGTCGCCGCGGCCGGCGAAATCGTTACCGCTGTCACAGTACCCACGGCGGGGCCGCCGCAAGAGGAAATCCCCAGCAACCCGGCCAGTGCCACGGGCAGCAACCACATTGCGCAAATCCCGTTGCGCATCCGCCATCCTTTTCGTCCCGCCCGGGCTGCTTCCAGGCCTACTGCTTCCTTCGTCGTCCAAGAATTCCTGGTCTGCTGTCTGGTCATTTGCCTCGGCCCGCTCATTCTGGTACGGCGCTCACGGACACACACGTGGTTTCCTAGGTTCCCGTCCAGAAAGAAAAAGTTCCAATTCTTAGAGGTAAGCACGCAAGATTCGGTTGCACGTCAATTACTTTTTCCGCGAGCCCCGCACCCCGTGAGAACAGCGCAACATCTTACATCAATCGAATCCGTCATCCCACCCGCAATTGCAGCGCCGCAGGGCTGCCCCCCGCTCGCGCTTGACCCGCGTCCCGCTGCCCTTTTGCTCCAGCTCGCTACTGCGGCAGCGCCGAATTCCCGTAAAATGCTTTCAGCAGCATCACTCCTCCCACGGTCGCTGCCGAAATACTCAAAAGCGTGCCAATCAAAAAATACTCCGCGAATTGTTCGCGTTTGAACTCCGGGTATCGCGCAATCGACTTCGCCGCCAGAATTAGCCCCGCCGTCGCCGGCGAATGCAGAATCAATGCGGTCATCACCAAAAATCTCTCCAGCCACCCAATGTACATTCCTGCGTTGCTCAATTGCGCTTGCGACTCCCCTGCCTGCAAACCCCTCAGCAGTGGCCTGGTCATGAACCGGATCAGGTAGCCACCGCCAAAAATCACCGCTACGTACACCACCAGCAAAAGCAGCACTCGATCGCTCGGCGTCTGCAGCCGGTTCCATCCGTGCAGCAGCACTCCAGCCGGCTCCACGCGCGCGATCCAGCATGCCGCCACCACAATCGTCAGGAAATGCAGTCCCTGATCCACCACGAACGCGGCCGCACCTTCCCCCACCGGTGTTCGCCGCCCCAGGCGTATCTTCATTCCATCAATCGCCAGATGCGCCACCGTCAAGCCCAGCACTACCGCTAGGAAACGCCACGAAAAAACAACTCCCGGAACGAAAAATCCCGTCAACGCCACTGCGCACACCAAGTAAACCGCTCCATGCTTCGCGTAGCCGATCGCTCGTCCGCTCTTTTTCTGCTGCACCAGCGCGGACGTCTGAAACACAAAATCCGTCAGCAAATGTCCCAGCAACAGCGTCAGAACTGTTCTCGTAAGTATTTCCATCTCATCCCGCCGTTTGCACGCTCTGATACAACTTCTCGAACTTGCACGTTTTTGTACAAACTACTTCCATCGATCCTCAATCAGTATCTGCATCCCTTCCATCGTCTGCTCTACTTGCCAGAAATATCCTCGCTTCAAATTCCGCGACACCGTCGAAGCATCCAATCGCAACTCTCTCGCTGCCGCCTGCAGGCGGCGCTTCTTCCGGAACACTGCAATCGTCTCCCACTGTTTCTCGGTGATCTTCTGCAACAATGTATCCTGCAAAGCATAAATCAAATTCGCCGTGGAATCGAACACCGCGTCCCTCGATGCGAACCTCGTCAACACCTTAAATTTATTTCCCGCGCCGCCTTTCACTCCCCCTAGCGCGGTCCGTGCCAGTTCAAACGCTTCTCCTCCCAGCCGATTCACCGGCCGCTGCAGCTTTCCCGACACGTTTCCGATTCCGATTCCCATCCGCAGCCGCAGCGGCCACATCGTCGCCCGTAGATCGAAAATCAGTTCCGCCAATCTCCCGCAAGACCACGCGATCGTCTGAAATTCATCCCCTGCCGTAATCGCATAGGGCAGCCGGATCAACCTCCCTCTCAACTGCGCCCGCGACGCCTTCTCCAGTCTCTCTCCCAGCACCGCGCGCAAATTCCGCCGCGTCCTCGACCCCACCACATCCGCAATCAGCACCGCATACTGTCTCTTCACCATTTCGTCCACCTTGTACGATTCTGTACAATTCTACCAACTTGTACGTTTTCGTACAATACACAAAAACCCGCTTCCCTTCAAATCGCCACCGCATTTCGCGGCGCCACCCAACCTCACGCATTCTCCCCGCCCATATCTGCTCTGTCAGTCACTCGGCGCCTCACCTCTCGCCAGTCCCGCACCCGCTCCTGCTCTGGCTCCTCTCAGGCCTCGGCCCTTCGATCATCACCGCATTCTCCGTCGGCATGGCGCCGCCGTTACCAACGAAGATTGCCCCGGACGGCGGACTCGTCATATTCCGTTCACCACTCGATGCCAACCTCACCAAACGCCAAGATCGGGATCTCGCCAGCGACCGCCGCCTCAGCCGCCGAATTTCCGGTTCCCCATGGGCCACAAGAGCTCTGACGCCGCTGCATCACTCCCCGCTACATCCCCGTACAAAGCACCCATTATCAATGAGTTATAGGAGGTCCATCTCAGTACTAAAACCCCCTCCCACCCGAAGTACTATTAGAATGTGACCTTTACCCTAGTGTGCCATTCTGCCCCACCGCGTATTCTAAGTCGGTCGGAAAAGCTTCCCGACGCGAGGCTCGCAGCGCATGAGTAAGGCGTCCAGAATGTTTCGCTCTAGATCGACCCGGGGGGCCAACCTGGCCGTCCGGCCGGTCGCTGAACTCGACGTCCCAAAATTCGCCGAAGCCGACCTCAGCGCCTGCCTGGCCGCCCTCTACAACTCACCGGCCGACGCATTTCCCCATGACTTCAGCGCGGGCATCATTCCCGACGCGCCTTCCCCTCGCCAGCCCGAATCTGCGCCCGACGTCCACACGCTTCTCACCTTCACTTCAAAATCTACTGCGCAACCCTCGGAACCCGACGAAGTCCTCGCCGTGCTCCTGCAAACGATCGATTCCGCCGCGCATGCTGAAGACTGCAACGGCGCGGAGGTTCTCGCCGCGGCGTTCTCCGATGACTCTACCATCATCAACGCGTCATCCCCCGATCCGCGCCGCACCGAACTCTTCATTGTCGAAAAGCCGCTTGCTCCCGTCCGACCCCTCGCGCCATTTCTCACCGAAGTCATGGACCTGGAGGAAATCGCCGCTTCCGCGCGCGACTCCGCTGGCGCCGCCACTGCGGATTTCTCCGCGTTCGCTCAGAGCGAATTCCCCGACGCGTCCGAAGTCGTCAAGAAACAAGCCGTCGCGGAAATGAACGCTGTCGCCGAAGAGTTTGTCGCCGAACAACGCCATCACGCGCCCGCATCGGCTGCGGCTTCCGCGCACGAGCGCCCGCAGGATCGTCGTCAGAAGCGCCGTGCGCTGATTTCCGCGCCCATTCGCGTGCGCACCGTCGAGGCGCAAACCAGCGGCTCCCAGGAAATCGCCACCACCTTCGACGTCTCGCGCTCCGGCATTCTGTTCCACACGCAGCTGGATTGCTATTCCCGCGGCATGCAGGTCGCCGTCGTATTTCCTTACAGCAAATCCCCCAAAGCCATTCACAACGAGCAAAAAGGCCGCGTCGTTCGCGTCACCGATCTTGGCGACGGCCTCCGCGGCGTGGCCATCACCTTCACCGCGGCGGCCGTTGAAGATCACTCCGCCGCGCGTGAGGCGACCCTAGAGGCGGCACAGAACGACATCTACGCGCCACCGGCCCCAGCTGAAACCGCGGAAGCCAAATCAAAAAAACCCATGGTCCTCGCGGTGGATTCCGACGACCAGCTCCGCGAAGCCTTGAAGCTGTACCTCGAGAATGAAGGCTACGACGTCATCGCCGTCAGCAACGCCACCGATGCTCGCGAAGTTCTAAACCTCTTCACGCCTTCCCTTCTCGTCGCTGAAATCGAAGGCGAAGGCAATCCAGGCTACGACCTCTGCGGCCACGTCAAAGCCACTCCCCGCCTCCGCCGCATCCCGGTCGTCCTCACCAGTTGCTCCGCTTACCCCAGCGATTATTCCCGCGCGCACGCTCTCGGCGCCATCGTCTGCATGGCCAAGCCTTACAAACAGGAGCGGCTCGGCCACATCGTCCGCCTTCTCGCGCCTCTCCCCGAACACATCGAAAAAACGGCCGCTCCGCACTCCGCCGACCCCACCCGCGTCCCCGGCCGCGACTTCGCCGCCCACAACGGCCGCGACCGCAAAAACGGCAACCCCAAATCCCTCTTCGGCAAACTCTTCAACAAATTCCCTGCCTTCCGCTAAAGCTGCGCCAAGCATCGCCGCCAGCCTGCTTGCCCTGAGCGGTTTCTCCGAAGGGCCTGCCCCGAGTGGTTTTGCGAAGGGAGCGCGGCGAAGCCTGCCTGCCGCAGGCAGGGATCTCGCTTGCCTTTCTGTGCGTCCTCGGCGTCTCTGCGGTAAAACATCCTGCTCGCCGCGCGGTCTCCCTTTTGACTATCAACTTTCAGCTGGTGACTCCGCCTTTCCCCGGGCGTCTGCACAAATGGCACATTGTTACCTGTTCCTAGATAACTCATCAATTAACCAACATCCTTCGCTTTCATCTTTGCCCTGTACCAATACTGTACCCCGGTTGTGTTGACGCCCGCCGCTCCCCCGCACTATCCTCTCGCCCATCATTACCGTCCGCGTATTCTCGATGCACTGACGCGGACCGCTGTCGCGGTCGTTCCACAAGTTATTTCCCAGCCTTTAACTTCGGAATAACACTAGCTGGGAGTGTGTCCGCTCTCTCCCACGGCCCTGGCCAAGGAGCTTCTCCATGAAAGCCTTTACCCGAAGTGTGTCCATTCCCGTTCTCGCGCTGCTCATCCTCGCCGCCACCTTGCGCGTGGACGCGCAGAATAATTTTGGTCCGCGCGACGGTGGCGGCCAAGAAGCCTCAAGCGGTCCCACCAATTCCTCCGGCGGCGCCCAGGATCCCGGCCCGCGCGCTGGCGCTGTCAACGCCGGCGCTCCGCTTTCCACCCTCACGCCTGCACAGCTTCAGTTCTTTCAGGACGGCCTCTCGCGCTTCCTGCAAACCGATTCCGTCAGCGGCAAAATGGCCGGCGAACCGGGTGTCGGCCTCGGCCCCGGCTTCAATTCCAATAGCTGCGGCAGTTGTCACGCTCAGCCTGCCGTTGGCGGCTCCAGCCCCAGCGCCCAGCATTTCCCCTTCGTTGGCCCCAATCCGCAGATTGCCGCAGCCACCGATTTCGGCGGCGCGAACTCGATTCCCTACTTCATCTCGCTCGAAGGCCCCGTGCGCGAAGCCCGCTTCCCGTACGTGGTCTCTTCCAGCGGCGGGCTCACCAGCACTCCCGACGGCGGCGTGCATGATCTTTTCAGCATCGCCGGCCGCCAGGACGCCGAGGGCTGCGTCATGCCCCAGCCAAACTTCGAGCAGATGAACAAACTCGGCAACATCATCTTCCGCATTCCCACTCCTACTTTTGGCTCGGGTCTGATCGAAAACATTCCCGACGCCACGATCCTTGCCAATATGACTGCCAATGCCTCTCTCAAACAGCAGCTCGGCATCAGCGGTCATCCGAACTACAGCGGCAACGACGGCTCGATCACTCGCTTCGGCTGGAAGGCTCAGAACAAGTCTCTGGTGATATTTTCCGGCGAGGCATACAACGTCGAAATGGGCGTCACCAATGAGGCCTTCCCCAACGAGCGCGCCAATCCACCGTCGTCCTGCATCTACAATCCCACTCCCGAAGACGAAACCAACTTCACCAGCTCGGGCGCTGCAATTCCCAGCGACGTCGTCGAGTTCTCCAACTTCATGCGCTTCCTCTCCCCTCCCGCTCCTTCGACGCAAGGAATCCCCGGCAATCCCTCGCCGCAGTCCATCGCCGCAGGGCAAGCAATCTTCAAGCAGATCGGCTGCACCGCTTGCCACACTCCCTCGCTACAGACCGGTCCTTCAAACCTTACTCCGGGTCTAAGCAACCAGCAGGTCGCGCTATATTCCGATCTGCTCGTCCATAACATGGGCTCGGGCCTCGCCGACAACGTCTCCCAAGGTTCGGCCGGACCCGATGAATTCCGCACGGCTCCTCTCTGGGGCGTTGGCCAGCGCATTTTCTTCCTCCATGACGGCCGCTCGGGCCCAACAAATGGCGGCCTGGTCAACGCAATCCAAGCCCATGCTAGCTCCGGCTCCGAAGCCAATCACGTGATCAACCAGTTCAACAACTTAAGCCCCAACCAGAAGCAGGAGCTCCTGAATTTCCTGCGCTCGCTCTAAACGGAAACCGGCGCGACGCTCGCAAAGTCACAATGACTATGCGAGTGTCGCGCCGCCGCACCTGCTTTGCCGCTGCGCAAATTTCAGTTGCTGCAGTTCGGCCTCGAAAGCGCCTCGCGACCGCATAAAACGCCGAAAAAGCTAGCTACTGACATGGGTCGCCACTGTTTATTTTCAATGATTTGCGGCGATTTTTAATATTTGCGCCACTAGCGATTAGATTTGGCCAACCCGCGCGCTGAGAAATTTACGACAGCGCGCGTCCCGTGTTGCGCGACCGAGCGCCGATCGAGAACCCAGGCTTCCGTGTGACGACTACAAAATCCGTACTTCAGCGGCTGAAGCCGCACTGATTTCGCTGTGTTTGTGTCGTAGCTAAAGCTACGACCTACAAAGATTCTCGAGTCCCGACGCACGCTCTGAAGCCCCGCGCTTCCGGTTTCGCCGTTTCTGGCATCGCGAAGCGATTTTCTGTACGGTTTCATAATTTAGTCTCAGTCCCGATGTAGCGCGACGGCGCGGCGAAAACAGCTGCTCGACCGGACAGAATTGGTGCAGGCTGGCCGAAATCGCATTAAAACCTGCACCAGTTGTGACAAACAGGTTGGGTACAGTTCTTGTGGCGCTCGGCGTTAAAATCTTTCGCCGTTGCGGTCGCGCGTGCCTCATCACCACGCCTGCCTTATACTCACGCAATGGCGATCCACCCCGCACGCCCTCAACGCCACTCGAAACTCCTACTCATCGCGTCCGTACTCATCGGCGCGACCGCGGTAGCCGCCACCGACCATCCCAAACCGAAACCGCCGCTGGAAAATTTCTACGTAGTGACCCAAGCCATCTTTCACGCCGATCCGAAGTGGGTCGATCACATTCTGGAAGTCCGTCCCGAAGAAGAAAGCGTAAGAGTTCGCGAGATTCGCATCGCCCCGCTAAATCCCAAGTGCCCCCACCACGTCACCGTCCGTGCCGTCGAACACGTCGTCCCCAACACCACCGTAAAAAAAGTTGCGCTGCACTTCGACCTCTGCGCCTTCAGCGAAGATGACGTCGAAGGCATGATCAGCGCCGCCAAACGCAAGACCGGCGCTCCCGCTTCCGACGACGACTCTGCTTCCCAAACTATCGTCGCCCGCTGCGGCACGAAACAGAGAGTCTTCGAACTCCCCGACGAAGATTCCCTGCGCTTCGATGCGCTCAAGCTGGCGGACGCCCGCCTCGCTGCCTTTTGGGATCTCGCGGCAGTGGTCGAAGGCCGCATCTTCGGCGACGATTTCTCCCTGGCCAATCTCACTCCCGAACAAGACCGCGATGCGCAAGCGCTCGGCGCGAAACTTGTCCTCGAAATTAAGTCTGGGAAATACGATCAAGCGTTCGCGGACAACAACTGCCCCTACGGAGAATGTTCAGACCACAGCTCCGCCAGCGCGCTGCAAGGCTACGCCGGCCCGATTTTCGCCTGCCCCGAAAAATAAGCTTCCAACACGTTCGGCGGTTTTAGTGCCGCGCACGACACAGCCACTTGGCTTGGACCATTACACACGCTTTGCACCTATTTGGGCAGCACCGGCAGGGACTTGGGCAACAGTCTGGGCAACAAAAACAACCTCGGGCAACGGCCAGAATTGACCAAACCTAGATGTGGGTCAGTTTCCGGTAACGGCCGCGGGTTCAGAGGGTCGGGGCAACACCATCCAGCGCATTGAATCAAAAATGCTTGCGGGGGAGAACTATCTGTTTGGCCGTGCTCGGCTAAAACCTAGCCCAGGCAGCGTTCCGGCTGGCCTAACCCTAACAAGCGATTTACGCATTGGTTTTCAATGCCAGGCAGGTTCTAGCTGAGTGTTGCGCCGACCCTCTGAACCCGCACGCGTTACCGGACAGCTGCCGCACCAGGTACGATACGAGCGTTTATCAGAACCTAGAAATCTACTGCTCACGATTATCCCAAGCTTGTTGCATTGATTTCTCGAAGCCCTCAGGATCCTTGCGAACAGAATCCCAGGCTTCTTCGGATCGCTTGTCCGCGCGCACGTGGTGGACGCCCTCTCTGATTCCCTGTAGCGTTCGCTCAGCAACCTGGCGGGGAGGCGTCTTCGCACCTGCCAGTTCGGAGGCCATATCCGTATCGAGGAAGCCCGCATATACGCCCAGAACTTGTGTGCCTTGCGCCTTGAGTTGAATGCGGGCAGCATCGGTAACCGCCAGGGCGGCGTGTTTAGAGGCACAGTAAGTTGCGTTGAATGGGTACGTGAACCAACTTACGACTGAGAGCATATTTGCAATCGCGCCTCCTCCGTTTTTTGCAAGGATGGGAGCAAACGCCTGGATCATTGCAAGCGTTCCGAATACGTTGACGTTCATTTCACGGCGCATGGATTCGGCCGATTGTTCGGAGAGCATCGTGGTTTTCATCATGATGCCGGCATTATTGATGAGGATGTTGACGTCGCCACACCTTTGCCTCGCTGCTTCGATATCCGCGGACAAAGTGACATCGAGTTTCAGAGGTATCACACGAGAGTCGGCCGCACCCGGCGGTTGTCGAGCTCCTGCGTATATTTTCTTGGCCCCTGCTGCAAGCAAGGCATCGACGTAGGCCTTTCCAAGTCCACGGTTAGCCCCAGTGACAAGAGCAATGCTGCCCTCAATGTGCATAGGCACCTCCTGGCTCTTTGATGTCAATCCAGTATCAGAGATTCCAGGTCGCCTGATAAATCCTGATTTGTTCTATAAAAGGCGAAGTCAAGGAAAAACACATCTCCATCAACCGGAATTGTTCTTGCTTCTCAGCCCATAGGATCGAGCGGGAGCTGTTCTGACCTTCCGCACCATGTGCTCGGTTGCTGGGCGCGTTGGCCCAGCGGTTTGGGTTTACTCTAGCAGCGGTTTTCATCGCTTCTTCGCAACGAAGCCTGTCCGTTCCGAAACCAGCAAAGCAGCACGCGGTCAAATGTGGCGACCATGGTTCTATCCGGGACTCGTGGCCCATAGCTTTTTCTGGTTGTCCGAGAGGGCCTAGGGTCGCGTGGGAGACTCGGGTGCCCGAAGCACGCAGAGCCTAACTAATCAGCTGAGACTCGCTCTCGAACCAGAGTGTCCCGAGAACCTGACAGCCACCGCCAGAGAAAATACCCAGGGATGGAGCGGACTCGCTCAGAAACACTCAAGCTGTTTGTGGTTTCAGATATTTGGCGTCGAAGCTCACTCCTCTCTTCCATACGGTCCACACAATCGTGGCCATCTTTCGCGCCAGGGTCAGGCGCGCCATCTCCGGTCTCATCCCTTGGGTCAGCAAAGCTGCGTAAAATTCCTGGAACGGACCCGGTTTGACCGAAGCGATGGTCGCGGCACTCTTAAACAGGTCCTTCAGATCGTGATTGCAGTCTCGATTGAGTCCGCGAACCGATACCTGCTTCCTGGATCTTTGCAGCTGTCCTTGGACTTTACAGTAATCGGCACTGCTGTGCATTTCGATGCCGAAGCCGCTGTATTTCCAGAGCGGTCGCTTGCTGCGGAAGCGCTGCGGTGTCTGGATCAGCGCAATCAACAGCGCCGCCCGGATCGGTCCGATCCAAGGGATCTGGCGGAGCAGCTTCGTCGCTGGGTGCTTCTTACTTTCGCTGAGCAGCTCGCGCCGTACTTCGTGGCGCAACGGTCTCAAGGCATCGAGTTGTTGATCGTAAAACTCGGCCCGGCGACGCACTCCCGCCTCGCTGATCTTGGCAAGCCACTCGGCACGATGCCGTGGTGCATAGACTTGCTTGCCGGCACAGGGAATACCCCAGCTGCGATAGATGGCCTTCACCCGGGACATGACTGGTTCCAGATCTTTGCTGATGGTCAGATAGCTGCGTGCCAGTTCCCGAAGTGTGCGCACGCCGGCTCCCCCGTGATAGACCGAACTGAGCTTATTCATGTACAACCGGTCGGACAGCTCGCGGGCATCGATCCGGTCATTCTTGTTCCCCTCTCGGCTATTCTTCCGCGGATCGCAGACCACTAATTTCGATACATGTGGCTTTAGCAGATCGTACAACCAGGTGGCCCAGGTTCCTTCTTCAAACGTGATCTGCAACTCTCCGCGAAGCCCATGGATAAAGTCCAGAATCGCGTTCGCTCGGGTCTCGATCACGCATTCCATCACTATCTTTCCGGCATCATTCCTGACCGCAAGCGAAATACTTTCCTTGTGCACATCCATCCCGATATACTTTTTGCTATCCATCTAGAGGGCGCTCCTTTCTGCAGTGGGTTCGAGCCCACACTCCAAACCTACTCCAACAGGGGCGCCCTTTTATATTGCGTCGCGTGACCGGAAATTGAGGATCGGTCCGATTGCACTTCTCCGGTGCGGGCGCTAAACAGGACTGGAGGTGTGACGGCACAAGACTTACGCCTTCGCTGTCTGATCCTTGTAGCCAATCGGTTCGAGAAGACAACCTCGGAGTATTCCAGCGCACGCGAATGTTACGGTCCCGAATGAGGGTCGCAAAAGACGTTCGGCGCGAGTGAGCGCGCCGATCGGGAGATTGGCGTTCCCATGCAAAGTGGCTGCCATGGGGCCAGCGCGGCGGTTCACAAATTTAAAAGAAAGAGCACAGGCAGGATTGCTTATGCTGCAAACAAAAAACGGCGGGTCCCGCGCG
>Ga0209221_1000042_pt1 | contig 71841 bp, 53 predicted proteins | sample BlaSpr_A8_Ref_O2_FD_187989 | JGI IMG/M metagenome (GOLD analysis project Ga0209221, IMG submission 187989) | Forest soil microbial communities from Thunder Bay, Ontario, Canada - Black Spruce, Ontario site 2_A8_Ref_O2 (SPAdes) (version 2) | ecosystem: Environmental > Terrestrial > Soil > Boreal...
CCACCATAAGCCCCCCCACCGTATGAGCGTTGCGTCATGATGGGCTGCCTCATGTTGAGAGGTGGACGAGACGATCCGCCATATCCGCGACTGGCCGAACCATAGCCGCCCGAACCGTAGCCGCCTGAACCGTAGCCACGGCCCGCGGAAGTGGAACCGCGAGACGCACCGTACGAACTACCGCGATCTTCCGCACGGCCAGCTGACTCACTCGATCTGCCTGACTCAGCCGATGAGCGCGCAGGCATCGGTGAGAATTTCTGCCATCCACCGTTGCTCCCACCTTCGCGAGTCGCCGTCGAGCCACCCGCGTTGCCCGAGCGAGCCATCGAGCTCGAATTGCTACGCGCATCTGAACTTCGATCGGCACCGCGATCCGCACTCTGGTTGGAGTGCTGGAGCCCATAGTTGGAACTGGCACGGCCACTTTCAGCGGACCTGCTGTTAGACGCCGTCGTCGTGCTATGGGTCGAGAAGAAATGCTGGTTCTGTGACACATTGCGAGTCGTTGACGCAGCCGCCGGGCGTCCGCTGGCCGAGAAGCTTTCGCGACTCGGACTAACGGGCAGTCTTCCTGTCGAAAAACGCGCATTCTGAAACTGCGCGTGTGTCATCGCCTGCGCGCTCATATGGCCGGTGCCAAACTCTCTGCCCGAGACCGTCGTCCCGCCACGGAAGTTCGCATCATGCATCGCCAGGTTCACGTTTGAAAATCGCGAACCGGCGCGCAGCGGAGCAAACCCGCCGCGATTGTATTCGCCAAAACGAGCATAGCCGAAACCTCCACCCCATCGTCCCCACCAGGGATGGAAAAAGTCACCAGGTCCTAGCGGAAGCCAGCCAATCGAGCCCCAGCCAAAGCCGAATCCGATTCCACCGCCGAATCCGAAGAAGGAGACATAAGCCGGTGCCCAGATCGGACGATAGTACGGGTATCCGTAGGCTGGACCAGGCCACCACCCCCAAGAGCCGCCGGTATACATCCAGCGGCCGTAGTGATACGGAGCCCAACCCCAGGGATCATACGAAACCCAAGTCCATCCCCAATAAGGCTCATACACCCACCGGCCGTCTCGATACGGAGCCCAGCCCGGCGCTACAGCCGGCCGCCACACTGGACCGTAATCCGGAACTTCTGTCCAAGTACCATGCCCGTCGAGATCCTCGGTTCCTACGTAATAGTCGTTAGTCTCCCGGCGCGAGACGGAATTGCGGATCATGTTGTCGCGATCGGTATTCCACTGGTCGAAGTCATCGCGGGCCGGAGCTTCGCCGATCTTGTATTGTTCATCCGCGCCGCTGCCCTGGATGGTAATGAACTGGCCCGCAGCCACACGCGTGCCACCTTGTGGAGTTGTTACCGCTATCTCGCCCTTGCGAACGAGAACTTCGGTGTGATCGTCGGCAGTAACCAGAATTCGAAAGCTGGATTCTCGGCGCTCCGTCTTTATGGCGACGTTCGGCGTATCGATTTCGGCGTCCGCATCGCTGTTTCTGAAGACGGTATAGTTCGCCATGCCGTGTCCAAGTTGAATCTGGATTTGCGAGTGCGTGAGCTGCACGATGTTGGCCTGGCTGTGCTCAGCAAGGCGGAACATGTTGGCATAGTCAAGTTGAATTTCGGTGCGGGCCCGGTCGCCGGTAGAAACACGATCACCGGCAAGCACGGGGGCGTTGAGCGCAGCCGCCGACCAGTCCTTTGAATCACCACGCTGCGTCGAGACATCACCATGAATCAGACTAATGCGCGCGACGCCATTTCTTTCCTCTGGAGCCGGCAGGTTGGAAGTTGGAGCACCGGGGCCTGGACTTTGATTTATCTGACCCTGATTCTGATTGATTGAACCTTGGTCGTCCGGACCTTGATCCGTTGCACCCTGTGGACCTTGGTCGTTAGGACCCTGCATCTGGACGTTCGGGGACGGCTTAGCATCTTGATCCGGCACCTGATCGTCCTGATTCTGAGCTATAACGGCGCCAGGAACCGCCATCATCAGTCCTAGAATTGCTGCTATAAATTTGAACTTCATTCGCTACTCCACCTCACTTAGGACGTAGAACTCTAGCTTAAGCAGAATGCATGCAGCGTGCCACTGTCGAGCGCCGCACAGAATTCATCTAACTATTGTAATTTCAGCAACTTGAGAAAGACATAACAGCGAACGACGCCGACGATTCACCAGGCTTCGGTGGCCCGGTTCCACCAGAGTGGTGGTTTTCGGCCAGGGGTCGGCGCAGATGGTGGGACTGTCAGATCGGTTCCGAAAGCCACCGATTTTTCGTTCGAGTCGACCGAGAAGGGGTCGCTTTAGTTGTCAAATCACCCGGTGGTTCAATCCGCTTCGTTGTCGTCAATTCCAATCTTCGACAAGCGATATCTCAGAGCATTGCGCGATAGCCCCAGTAGACGCGCGGCTTGCGACTTGTTTCCGCCGGCGCGCTTCAGAGCTTCGCGGATCATCTCGTCTTCCCACTGGTCAAGCGTCATGCCGTCTGGAAGAAAGCGGTCGGAGGCAGCGTTGTTGCGATTGCGCGGCGAGTCGAGTTGTATATCGCTGGCTTCTAATTGTTTGCCCGTGGCGAGTGCGCAAGCGCGTTCAATAACGTTCTGCAATTCACGCACATTGCCCGGCCAATAATGACCGACAAGAAGTTGCACGGCGGCCGGTGAGATGCCGGCGATCTTTTCCGCCCTACCAGTATCTTTGGTAAAGCGCTCAAGGAACAGGTTCGCTAGTCCGGGGATATCTTCTTTGTGTTCACGCAGAGCAGGAATATCAATCGGGACGACATTGAGCCGGTAATAAAGGTCTTCACGAAATGTTCCGTCTTCGAGCGCGGCGCGCAGATCGCGGTTGGTGGCAGCGATTAGACGAACATCGACCTTGATGGTGCGCGTGCCACCCAGGCGCTCGAACTCGCGCTCCTGTAGCACGCGAAGAAGTTTGACCTGGGTCGCGGCCGGTACATCTCCGATTTCGTCGAGGAAGAGCGTGCCTTTGTCGGCTAGTTCGAATTTGCCCGGTTTGCTGTTGGCGGCGCCAGTGAAAGCTCCTTTTTCGTAACCAAAGAGTTCGCTCTCCAAAAGATTTTCGGGAATGGCGGTGCTGTTGATCTTAATGAAGGGACCGGTAGCTCGGCGCGATTTCTCGTGGATGGCACGGGCGACGAGGTCTTTGCCAACTCCGCTCTCTCCTCCCAGCAGGACGGTAGAATTGGTAGGCGCGACGCGTTCAACCGTGGCGAGTACTTCCTGCATTTTGGAACTGATCGCGACAATGTTGGGATGGCTGTATTTCTGTCCGAGGGCCTCGCGCAGCGAGCGATTTTCCTCGCGCAAGCGAGAATGATCGAGCTCCTTGTGTACCACCATCCGCATTTCGGCGAGCGAAAAGGGCTTGAGGACGTAATCGCTAGCCCCCGCTTTCATAGCCTCAACCGCCGTTTCAACCGATCCGAACGCGGTCATGACCACAATCGGCAACGCCGGATTTTGCTGCTTGGCCGTTTGTAGAAATTCGAGCCCACTGATGCCGGGAAGTCGGAGGTCGGTGAGCACCAGATGGACAGGTTCGGAAGCAAGCAACTTCAACCCCGTTTCGGCGTCGCCCGCGGAGAGTGTTTTGAAACCGTCGTCGCCCAGGTTCAGCTCAAGCAGTCGCCGCATCTTGGCTTCATCTTCGATAATGAGGATAGTCGGCATTGGATTCGCCTGGTTAGCCGGCGTGGGGACGGGTGCCCTCGCCTGCCCAAGCCGAGCGCAGCTCGGCCGTTGCCGGCGGCTGGACGGTTTCTTCGAGCGGAAAGAATATCGTAAACACGGCGCCGCCTTCCGGAGTGTTCTCCACGCGGATCGATCCGTGATGACCGTCCACAATTTTTGAGACAATCGACAGGCCAAGTCCGACCCCAGTTTTCTTCGTGGTCACAAACGGGTTGAAGATTTCTTCGCGCAATTCTTCCGGGACACCGAGGCCAGTATCAGTCAGCCGTAGTTCCACTCCTTCCCGATCATTTTTGGTGGTGGGTTGGACGTCAATTCGCAAGGTGCCCCCATGATCTTCCATGGCTTCATAAGCATTTTGCACGAGATTCAGAAAAGCTTGCTCGCACAGGCTCTCATCGAGCGGAACAGGAGGCAATCCGCTAGCGTAGTGGCGCTCGACTCGTACCGGTTTACCCATTTCCCGATCGCCCGCAAAGCGCGAAGCGACAACTTGCAGTACGCGGTCGAGAAGAGCAACCAGATCTGCCGGCTGTGGCTGCGCATGCAGGGGACGAGCGAAGTCCAGAAATTCTGTGACGAGAGCGCTGAGCCGGTTGACCTCGGTTGAAATGTAGCCGGCCAACTCGCGGGCAAGTTCGTCCGAGGCTTGCAATTTCTGCGTCAACATTTCGACCGAGCCTTTGATGACTCCGAGGGGATTGCGGATTTCGTGCGCCAGTCCGGCTGAGAGTTGGCCAAGAGCGGCCAGCCGTTCAGAACGTCGCGCCTCGGCCTGAGCCTGTTCCAGGCGGCGGTTGGTTTCGGCCAGCCGTTCGGCCAGTTCGCGGTACAACTGAGTTTGATGCTGGCTTTGTTGCGCGAAGCGATTGACAACCATGGCAGCAAGAAAGAAAAACAGAATGCGCAATGCGAGGAGGCCGAAAGCCTCGGGAGTCAATTCAAATTCCTGCATCGCCGGATAGAGATACGAACAATAGGCTGCCGATGCAAGCAGCGTCCAGAACAGCGTCAGCAGCGGGCGGCAATAGAGCGCCGCAGTGACGACTGGAAGATAATAGATAGGATAGTAACTGCTGTTAATTCCGACCTCGTCGCCCGTGTGGTCGATCAGCAGGGTCGCCAGCAAAATCTTGAGTAAGATGACGTAGGCAACTCCTCGCTTGGGAAACCGGGCGACGATTTTTGACTCCAGCAGTTGCACAATTCCGATGGCGAGGAGAATTAGCTGTTTGTGCCATTCGAATAGCGGAGGGAGTACGGCCAGTATGCCCAGGCAGATGAGCCAGATGGCAAGCCAAGCCGCATCGAGACGGTTGAACCGCCGGGACTCGGGATCGACAATGGGGAGCGCGAGTGCCACGCAGCTTCCATCCAACCGCAGAAAGCCCTCCGCCGTCAATTGGAGGAAGACTTCCCCCAGTAAGGGCAGTGGACATAAAGATTTCCAATCAGGAAGATAAATAGTTTCGATTTCCGCAAATAGAGGCGCAGCGACTATTGTTATGATGCGATGGTTAGGTCAAGATGAGAGGTTCGAAAGCACACAGAACCTCGGCGGAGAATGGCGTCTAGAAACGGAACGATACGGACGACGGAACGGACAACGATGACGAAGGTCGAAGCGATTATTCAGGTCTCAAAGCTGGATGCCGTGAAGGACGCATTGCATGAGGTTGGCGTCGAGGGCATGACGGTTTTCGAAGCCAGAGGACATGGCCGTCAAAAAGGGCACACCGAGTTTTACCGCGGACGCGAGTATACGGTGGACTTGATCCCAAAGGCAAAACTCGAAATCGTGCTGGCCGATGAAATGGTCGACAAGGTCGTTCAGGCGATTACAACTGCGGCACGCACCGGCAAAATCGGCGACGGAAAGATTTTCCTTTCACGCATCGATGAAGCGATTCGGATTCGCAACGACGAACGCGGCGACAGCGTGCTGTAAGCGCGCGAATTTCGAGAGTGCAGATCGGTATCCCCCTTCGCCTGCCGATTGCTGGGCGGCGCGGAATAGAGGCTGGAGCTAGGGCTAAGGACATAGGGGAGACTGTGATCGGAATGAGTACCGGGGCCACCGTCCGCAGTGAGTTGCGAGACCTGTACGTCAGGGAAACGGCTGCCATCGAGCAGGAATTCTCCGCCGCCGGTGAAGGGCGCGCTGCGGTCGCCAGACGTACGGCGCTGGTCGATTCGATGGTGCAACGGCTGTGGGCCGAAATCGTCGTCGGCTCTCAAACTGCCGCCCCTAACTCCGGTTCCAACGCCACCGATCTCAACCCCCCCAAGAATTTGGCGCTGGTGGCAACGGGCGGATTCGGGCGCGGCTGGCTGTTCCCGCACTCCGACATCGACCTCCTGTTTTTGCACGCCGGCGGCAACTCCGAAAGCGTGTTCAAAGATCCCATCCGGCGCTTTTCACAGGAATTGTGGGATCTGCGTCTAAAACTTAGTCCCGTCACGCGCGGCTTGGCGGAGTGCGAAAAGTTGGATCCGAACAATGTTGAGTTTGCCATCTCGTTGCTCGACTGCCGTTATCTGGCAGGCGATCGTGAGCTTTTTTCACGGCTACGCGAAAAATCCGTTCCCCGTCTAGTCGGTCGTGAGTGCCACAATTTGATCCAGAACCTGGGCGAAATTACACGCGCGCGCCATCACAAATTCGGTAACACCGTCTTTCATCTAGAACCTAACGTGAAGGATGGGCCCGGTGGACTTCGCGATTACAGCGTTGCTAATTGGCTGGCGCTGATTTCTGCCATGGAAAAATTGAAAGTTTGGCCGGACACGAACACCCTGCTACCCGTGTCTTCACGCCGAGCGCTCGACGCAGCGCTTGATTTCCAAATGTCGGTACGTTGCTTTCTGCACTTCCGCCATGGTCGTCACGACAACACGCTCACCTGGGAAGCACAAGACGAAGCAGCAGCGAGAAAAATCGGCACCAGCGACGTAGAGATCACCAGCGCAGCCGACTGGATGCGCGTTTACTTTAGCCACGTGCGCAGTGTGCACCGCGTCTGCACTCAGCTGTTGGAGGAGATTCCCGCTGCCTGGTCATCCTTGCACCGGCAATTGCAAGGCTGGCGAGCGCGGGTCGCAAGTGACGATTTTTCGGTGGTGGACGGTTTGATATTTCTGCAGCAACCGGCTGGGCTGCGCGATCCGGAAATGCTGTTACGACTTTTTCATTTCATGGCCGAGCACGGCCTGAAGCTGAGTACGACCACCGAATATAAAGTTGAACAGGCGCTGCCCGCGCTAGCCGCAACCCCTCCGCGGGGCGCTGAGTTGTGGCTTTATCTGCAAGAAACGCTGGTGCAACCGCATGCCGCCGACGCCTTACGCGCCATGAACGCGCTCCGCCTGCTGGCGCTTTTGCTGCCGGAGCTAAAGGGGATTGAGGCGCTCGTGGTACGCGACTTTTATCATCGTTACACCGTCGATGAGCACTCTTTCCTGGCCATCGAAAATCTGCATCGCCTGAAAGAATCAAAATCGGAATGGGACAAACGCTTTGCCGAGTTGCATCGAGAACTCGAACAGCCGGAACTGCTTTACCTGGCGTTGCTGTTGCACGATTCCGGTAAGGCGGTTCCGAGCGACAATCACGTCGAACTCAGTCTGCAACTCACCGACAGTTGCGCAGAACGACTGGATCTCGATCCGGTCGATCGTGAGACGGTGCGATATCTGGTTGCAAGCCATCTGGAAATGTCAGCGGCGATGCGACGAGATGTATTCGACCCCGCGAACGTAAAGTCGTTCGCGGAAAAAGTTGGCGTGCCCGAGCGGCTGAAAATGCTGTGCCTGATGACTTACGCCGACATCAAGGCCGTCAACCCGGAGGCTATGACGCCGTGGAAGGCAGACAACCTATGGCAACTCTATATTGCATGCGCGAACTATTTGAGCCGCAGCGCCGATGCGCGCGTACATACAGGCGATGACGGTGCAAACCTGGCGCACCTGCGATCACTCGCCCCGGTAGCGGGAAAAAAGATCAACATTTTCCTGGAAGGATTGCCGCAAAGGTATTTACGCATTCATGGCGCGACCGACGTTCTGGCGCATGCTGAAATGGCTGCCCAGGTGGGACAGGACCGTGTCCAGATAAGCTTGAAGCAAATTCGTCATTGGTATGAGCTGACGTTGATTACGAGCGACCGGCCTTTTCTGTTCGCGTCGGTTTCCGGAGCGCTGGCGGCCTGGGGAATGAACATTGTTAAAGCCAACGCGTTCTCAAACGCCGCGGGTACGGTGGTAGACACTTTTTATTTCACCGATCGCTTCCGAACGTTGGAGATGAATTTGCAGGAATGGGAACGTTTGAAGAACAGCATCGCAGCCGTGGTCAAAGGAGAAGCCGACGTGGCGCGCATGCTGCGCGACCGCTTGAAATCGCAGAAATCCGACAGCGCAAAGGTCAAGATCGCGACGCAAATCGAATTCGACGATGGATGCTCGGCGAATAGCACGTTGGTGCAGGTTCTTACCCAGGATCGTCCCGGATTGCTCTACCAAATGTGCTCTGTGGTCTCAAGGCACGAGTGCAATATTGAAATTGCTTTGATCGAAACCGAAGGGCAGATGGCAATTGACGTTCTGTATCTCACCGCAAGCGGAGCAAAGTTGAGCGCCGAGCGCCAGGGAGAACTGGACAAGGCGTTGCGCGACGAACTTTCTGCAAAATGATTTCTTCCTTAGGCGGGCTTATGGAAAGCTGGGCTCGTCGCTCGCCTTCTCACTTTGCTTCTGCTACTTCACGATCTGCGTAATATCCTTCTCTGGTTTGCACAGTCATATCCTTTTTCTTCACGGTCAGCGTGAGATGGTGATAACCACTCGGTGCGCTATCTTTATCGGGTGTGTAGCCCATTGCGTACTGAGTTCGCAGTTCCTCGACTATGCTGGAGTAGATCTGATCTACGGGTTCTTTCTTGCTGGCTTCAAAAAACCGTCCACCTGTTTCTTTCGAAATCCGCTCCAGAATTTTCTTACCATCGGTGCGCGGGCTCTCAGCAGGACGCTGGCCTCCTCGACCACCGCCACCTCCCGGATATCCCCCGCCCCCACCCGGCCAGCCACCACCACCGCCGGGCCAACCGCCGCCTCCACCGCCGCGGCCCATTCCTCGGCCCGGCTGTTGGCCTTCATTGCGGCGAGGTTCCGCGAAATAGATGGAATACACAACTGTATCGGCGCGTTGGGCGGCTTCAATCGCGCCATCGAGGTAAGTCTTGCTGCCGCGATCGACGCCGTCCGACAATATAACGAGCGCCTTGCGCCCCTGCTGCTTCTTCATTAGTTCGTTCGACGCCAAAAACACAGCGTCATAGAGCTGGGTACCTCCGCCACGGTGCGAGCCTGAATCGCCCGAGTCTTTGGGATCGTTGGATCTCTCGCTGTCAGATGGCGTCTTGAGCAGATCAAGCGCTGCTTGCAGCTTTTGCCGCGACGAAGTCAGATCCTGCAGCAGTTCTACTTCGTAATCAAAGTGAATGAGGAAAGCTTTATCCTTCTCCTGCGCCAGCGTCTGATCGAAAAAAGTGCGGCTTGCGTTGCGCTCCGAGTCGAGAACGGTAGTTTGGCTGCGGCTAGTGTCGACGAGCAAACCGAGTGTGAGCGGGAGATTTGTGTCTTGCGAAAAATATTTGATGCTCTGCGCACGCCCATCTTCCTGCAGCGTGAAATCGTCCTTGGCGAGATCGCGGACGATCTTGCCGTGTTTGTCGCGAACCGTAACCGGCAGCGTAACGACTTTCACATCAACCGCAATCGTGGTAGACGGAGCTTGAGTTGAAGATGGAGCCTGAACTGGAGCCGGAGCCGGGGCCTGACCAAGCAGCGACGAGCCGACTCCGGAAAGAGCTAGCAATGTAGCGAATGTAAGGCAGATAACCGCCTTCCAGGCGCGTGCCCGGGTGAAGCTCACCTTTGCACTCGTAGTTCTTCTACCAATCGTTCTTCTGCCAAGCCGTGGTTTACAAGGCCGAGATTCATTCACCGCACACCCTCCGTTAAGCGTGCTTCGTTATCGTTATCTCATCCAATCACGACGAATCCTAAGAGCGCTGAATCTGAACAAGAAAATAGAGTAGGCCGTCAGAATCGCACCTGCCCAGCTGGGAAAGGCACCCGTCAACCAGTATAGAAGACTTGTCGGGGGCGGATTTTCGATATGAGACTGTTCAAAAGACATGGGCACCCGTGCACGCAACGTTCTGTCGCAGCTTGTCTCTCGCAACCTCCGCGACTTGACTGGTATCGCCGACTTCCGCGCTCGTAACGAACCAATCCCCCTTGGAGAGAAATATCTCACTCAAGAATATCGACGCTAAAAGTGAACTGAGTAGTGGATGCCTTGCAACCAACTTGAAGTTGCCAACATCGTGTAAATGCTGGGTCAAAGACCGGTAAAACTTCGTAAAGGCTAGGAATGGCGCGTTTGGCGGTGCTAAAGTTAGAGATTATGTTGGGCTTTTCGCAGAGACCACCGCAGGTGTGCCTTCTTCGCAGGCGTTTGCTCTCGGCGATCGTCTTCCTATCGATAGGCGCCATGACTTTCGCACGTCCTGGCAATGTTCTGGCTCAGGACAAGTCCACTGGCAGTGCCGGGGTAGCGCAAGTCGCCAAAGCCGTCGGGAAAATCAAAAGCATCCAGGCGGATTCGATCCTAGTCACCTCCGAATCCGGCGGCGAAGTGACCGTGAAGCTCACGGGTTCGACGAAGATTCTGCGCGTACCTCCGGGAGAAAAGGATTTGAAGAACGCAACCGCCGTGCAGGTGCAAGACCTGCAGCCTGGCGATCGTGTGCTGGTTCGAGGTCAGGCATCGGCCGATGGTCACACCATCGCCGCGTTATCGGTGATTGTGATGAAACAGGCCGACGTGGCAGCCAAGCAGCAGCACGACCGCGACGATTGGCAGACGCGAGGGGTGGGCGGGCTCGTCACCGGCGTGGACTTGCCGACAAACACGATCACGATTTCGTCGGGCGGGCCAGGGACGACGCACAATATCGCGGTCCATATTGCTAAAGCTACAATCCTGCGCCGCTATGCGCCCGACTCGGTGAACTTCGACGACGCGGCGCCGGCGCCAGTCGATCAAATCAAAGTGGGGGATCAACTGCGCGCCCGCGGCACCCGCAGCGCGGATGGCAGCGAAGTGACCGCCGAGGAGGTGGTCTCCGGCTCTTTCCGCAATATTGCGGGAACGATCAAGGCAATCGACACCACGGCCAGTACGATGACGGTGCAGGATGCGATCAGCAAGAGCGATGTCGTGGTGAAGGTGACATCCGGCTCACAATTAAAAAAGCTGCCCCTGGAAACCGCACAACGCATCGCGATGCGCTTAAAAAGCACGGCGGGCGGCGTGAGCGGCGGTCAAGCGGGTGGCAATGGTCAGGGTCAAAATGTGGGCAGCGGGCAGGGCACTGCGAGCGGCTCTGGTGGAGGGCATACCTCTTCTGGAGGAGCGGGAGGCTCAGGTGGTAACGGTGCTGCAGACGTGCAGCGCATGCTGAGCCGCTTGCCCGATAGCACTCTGGCGGATCTGCAGAAAGGCGACGCCGTGATGATCGTCTCAACCGCAGGCGGGAATTCGGGCCCCGTAACGGCCATTACGCTGCTGGCGGGAGTCGAACCCATTCTGACCGCCGCACCAAATCGCAGTGCATCCTCACTGCTTTCACCTTGGTCGCTGGGTGCGACTGGCGGTGGAGAAGGTGACGCCGCGCAGTAAATAATCTCAACCATGTTTTTCAGTCAAACGATGTACTTAGAAAGAATAGGGTGTGTGTTGAAGTATCTATCAGTCTTCACTCTGGCAATTCTGACTCTCGCCATGCCGTCGACGATGTCTGGGCAAGCTGCGCCCGCACCGTCGCAGTCATCCGCCGCGCGGTCGTCAGCAACGACCGGAACCTTGCGCGGGCAGGTGACCGATCCCTCGGGAGCCGTGGTTGCGAATGCAGCGGTCGCGGTTCTCACCTCCGGCGGACCAACGCATTCCACGACCACCAGTAAGACTGGCACTTACGAAATCGGGAATCTGCCGCCGGGCAAGTACACAGTCACTGCGAACGCCCAGGGCTTCGCCGTTTTCGTGCAGAGCGACGTAGACGTGGCGGCTGGCCCAGCGGCGCAATTCAATATCGCTCTCGACATCAACGTGGAGCAGCAAAAAGTCAACGTCGAGGGAGTATCGCCACAACTCGACGTCAACCCGGCGAATAATGCGAGTCAGGTCATACTTACCGGCAAAGATCTGGAAGCGCTTCCCGACGATCCCGATGAATTGCAGTCGGACCTCGAAGCGCTCGCCGGCCCTTCCGCGGGTCCCAACGGGGGGCAGCTTTATATCGACGGATTCACCGCCGGACAGCTTCCTCCCAAGTCATCGATAAGAGAGATTCGCATCAATCAGAATCCGTTCTCAGCTGAATACGACAAACTCGGTTACGGACGAATCGAAATCTTCACCAAGCCCGGCACCGACAAGTTTCATGGACAGTTTTCCGTTGTCGGAAACGACTCGGCACTAAATACGCGCAATCCTTTTCTCGGCGACGCTACGCAAGCGCCATACGACTCCTTGATTTATATGGGGAACATCGGCGGCCCCATCAACAAGAAAGCGTCATTCTTCGTCGACGTGCAGCGCCGCAACATCGACGAAATCGCAGTTGTGGATGCCACGCAGCTCGGACCGCCAGAGAGCGTTCCCAATCCGCGCACTCGTACCAACATTGGCCCACGCATCGACTACCAACTCACACCAAGCAACACGCTTACCGTCCGTTACCAGTATTACCGCGATACCTGGGAGAACAACGGCGTTGGTGGATTAGTGGTGCCGGAGGCCGGTTATAACACTTTGTCCACTGAAGACACGGTGCAGATCACTGATACGCAGGTCCTCAGCCCAAAGGCGATCAATGAGACGCACTTCCAGTATCTCCGCGACAACAGCAGTCAGACCCCGTCTAGTACAGCCCCATCCGTCAGCGTCCTTGGCGCATTCACAGGCGGAGGTTCTAGTTCGGGAAGTGAGACTGATCTACAGGATCATTATGAACTGCAGAATTACACCTCGATTTCGCAGGGTAATCACTTCCTGAAATTCGGAGGGCGGTTGCGGGCAGTTCACGAAGTTAACACATCCAGTGCCGGATTCGGTGGCGTCTTTACCTTCAACACAATCGGAGATTACACCGCTGGAACTCCGAGCCAGTTTACGCTGGATCAGGCGGCGATACCCGGCGGCCCGCCTCCCACCGTGCCCGTCACGGTGGTGGATGCTGGGCTGTACGTTCAAGATGACTGGAAGCTGCGTCCTAATATCACACTCAGCGGCGGACTGCGCTTTGAAACCCAGAACGCGATCCACGATCACGCCGACTGGGCGCCGCGCCTCAGTTTCGCCTGGGGACTGGGCGGAGGGGGCAAGAGCACGCCGAAAACCGTGTTGCGCGGCGGTTTTGGCCTCTTCTACAACCGCGTCACCCAAGATATAGTGCTGAATGCGGACCGTTTGAACGGCGAGACGCAGCTGCTTTATACGGTACAGTCATCCTCAGCCGCTGCCGCCTGCTATTCGAGCTTGACGTCGCCATCTTGCATCGGCTCCCTCGCACCTCCGACCCAGACGAAATACCAGATCAATCCGACTCTGCACGCGCCCTACATCATCCAGAGTGCGTTCAGCATGGAGCGGCAGGTCACAAAGATCGCCAACGCAACGCTTACCTATCTGAACTCACGCGGCGTCCACCAGTTGTTGTCCCTCAACGTCAACGCCCCACTGCCGGGCACACCATACTCAACCGGGCTGCAGCCGTATCCGTCGCAGGGGCCCATCTACCAATACGCCTCGGACGGAACTTTCTGGCAGAACCAGTTGATCGCGAATTTTAACATCCGGGCCGGAGCGAAGGTATCTCTGTTCGGTTACTACTCGCTGAACTATGCCAACAGCGACCCCATCGGCAGCTTCAACTCAGGGTCGACCAACGCCGCGGCCTTTACCAACAGCTTTCCATCAAACCAATACGATTTGAAGGTGGACTACGGACGAGCGTCCTTTGCCATCCGGGATAAAGTTTTCATGGGAGGCACGATCGGGCTGCCGCGTGGTTTTCGTTTGAGTCCGTTCATGATTTTCAATTCCGGCTCGCCCTACAATGTCACCGCGGGTGAGGACTTGAGCAACGATTCGCTTTTCAATGATCGCCCCGCATTCGCCAGCAATGTTTCTGGGAGTTGCCTGTCGCCGACTCAAGTCTGCCACTACGCAATTCCGAACGGTCCCTACACTCCGATTCCCATCAATTATCTGACCGGCCCGAACCTGTTCACTCTTAACCTGCGACTCGCGAAAAGCTTCGGTTTCGGGCCCGAGGTCGGCGGCAAAAGCGGCGCCCAGGCCAGCGGCGGTGGTGGCGGGGGCGGAGGCGGTGGTCCACGCGGTGGAGGAGGTGGAGGTGGATTCGGACGCCCTGGCGGTGGCGGTAATCCTTTTAGCCTTGGCGTGCCAACCACTCGACGCTATAACCTGACGTTCAGCGTCAACGCCCGAAACGCTCTGAACAGGGTGAATGAGGCGACGCCCATCGGAGTCCTGACCTCACCCGGCTTCGGACAGTCGACCGCTCTGGCGGGTGGGCCATTCTCGAGCTCCGCAGCCAACCGAAAAATTGAACTGACAGCGCTGTTCAGCTTCTAAAGCCGCATGGTTAAGTCGAATAGTCCGCATTGATCCGCACATATTCGGCGGTTAGGTCGGTGGTAAGAAATTGCACCGCATTCCGCCCCCGCCCCAGTTGCACCCGAACGTCGCAAACAGGTTGCGAGAGAGCGCTGTGAGCTTCTCTCTCCTTGAACGCGCAGCCAACCCCGTTGCGACATACCTTCTGTCTACCAATAAGAATCTGAACACGCGATGGATCGATGGGCACGCCGCATCTTCCCACCGCTGCGAGAATTCGTCCCCAATTCGGATCAGCGCCGGCCCAGGCAGTCTTCACCAGCATGGAGTGGGCAATCGTCCGCGCCACCACCAGCGCCTCTTCCCTGGTTCGCGCTTGTTCCACGAACAGACGGATCACATGCTGAACGCCTTCACCGTCACTGATAATCTGCTCGGCGAGAGATTGGCACACTCGGTTCAGAGCCACCGAAAATTTCTTTCGCGTGCGAGGGTCTTTCACTCGAGCACCGCTAGCGCCGCTTGCGAGCAACAATACCGTGTCGTTTGTCGAAGTATCGCCGTCGATGGACATGCAATTGAGCGATCGATCGCAAGCCTCGCCGAGAAGCGAATGCAATTCACGTGGACTCGCACCCACATCGGTAAACAAATACACGAGCATGGTCGCGAGCTGCGGATGAATCATACCCGCGCCCTTGGCGATCCCCAGCACAGTTATTTCTTTGGGGCCTTCTTTTGAGGATGTTCGGAAGCGCGCCGATGCAATCTTCGGCCGCGTGTCCGTGGTCATGATGGCGTGCGTGAAACCGAGAACACTCGGTTGGCCGGCGGATCGAGTTGCGACCAGCTTTGGCAACTTCGCGTAGATCTTTTCCGCAGGCAGGCGAACTCCGATGATACCGGTTGAGGAAGGGAAAATTTCTTGAGCGGGAACACCTAGTAATTTTCCAGCTTCCCGACAAACTCCTTCGCATGCTTGAATGCCGGCGCGTCCGGTGGCGCAGTTGGCGTTTCCGGAATTCACGATGACAGCCCGGACTCGACCTCCTGCCGAAAGCAACGACGCGCGGCCCACTTCCACGGGAGCAGCGATGACCCGGTTCTTTGTGAACAAGGCGGCAGCGCTCGCGCCGTTAGTGGCTTCCGCCAGCGCCAGGTCGGGCCGCCCGCTGACTTTAATGCCGGCGGCGAGGGCGGCGAACGAGAACCCCAAAGGCAAGCGAATTTTCTCGGGAGAACGGCGCAGCTGGGTCATGCCTGAATCTTCAACCAGTTCTTGGGCGGCGGCAAGATCGCAAATGCGGGAGGCTTTCCGCGGATCATCGCGATTTCGTCGCAGCGATAGAGCCGCGGGCACTGATAACAGTCTTTATGAATCTTGTCGGGAAGATCCTGATGATTCGCGGTAACGAATCCCATACGCGCGAAAAACTCGGGAATGCGCGTGAACAGACACACGCAGCTTACCTTGTGTTTTTTTGCCTGCGCCAGCAGAGCCTTGACCAGCAGCCCGCCGCCACCATGGCTCTGGCTCGAAGGATCAACGGTGATGGAACGAATCTCGGCCAAGTGCACACCGTAAAGATGCAGTGCGCCGCATCCGATGATTCGCCTCTCATGTTCAAGCACAATGAAGTCGCGAACATTCTCGCAAATCTCCGCCAGCGAGCGTGGCAGCAGTGTTCCGTCGCCGGAGTAGGCCGCGATGAGAGCGTGAATCTGCTCAGCATCGGGCAAGACCGCTTCACGCGTGCGCATCGATCTCCTTGCGCGGCGGCGAAGCGGGCTTTGTCTCGTTCGATAACTTCTGCGTGGACCTGGCACTCTGGAGCAACGCCGCGTCCAGAGCCTTGATCAGTTGATCAATGTGCTTTTTCTGAATTATGTAAGGCGGCAGAAAACGCAGCACGGTTTCGTGTGTGCGATTGATGATGATCCCTTCCTGCAGCAATTGTTTTGCAACCGCCTTCGCTAGTTCGGGCGAGTCCAATTCAACGGCTCGCATCAATCCGGCTCCGCGCACATCCTGAATCAAATTGTGTATCTTGTCCAGCGCCTCAAGCGCCGCGTGAAAATAGTCGCCAAGCGCGCGGACGTGCTTCAGCAATTTCTTCTCCTCGCGCAGGAACTCGATGGCAACAGCACAGGCCAACGGACCTCCGCCAAAAGTGGTGCCGTGCATACCCGGATGAATACAACTCGCAACCCGTTCCGTGGTGAGAATAGCGCCAAGTGGCAAGCCGCAAGCTAACGGTTTGGCGACCGTGACCACATCGGGCAGAACGTCGTAGTGCTGGTAGGCAAAGTGGCGCCCGGTGCGGCCGAGGCCGGATTGAATTTCGTCCACCACCAGCAAAGCGCCACTTTGTTTCGTCAAGCGTGCGGCGAGCTCGAAAAACTCCCGACCGACGGGACAGATTCCGCCCTCGCCTTGAATCGTCTCGATGCATACGGCGCAGACGTTGGAATCAAATTTTCGTTGCAGATCGTCGAGATCATTGAACTTAACAAAAGTCACTCCGGGCAGGAGAGGGACGAACGGGGCGCGATATTTCGGCTGACCGGTCGTGGCGAGCGCGCCAAAAGTGCGTCCATGAAAGGAGTTCTCCATGGCAAGAATCCGAGTGCTTGGTTTACTGCCATTTTTATTGTTCGCCTGCGCAAAGGCGCGGGCAAGTTTGAGCGCTCCTTCCCAGGCCTCGGTGCCGCTATTGCAAAAGAAGGCGCGATCGAGTCCGGAGATTTGTGTCAACAATTGCGCGAGTTCGGCTTGATACTCATGGAAAAAGAGATTCGAAACATGAATCAACCGTCCAGCCTGACGTCGAATCACCGATTGGATCGCAGGATGATTGTGGCCGAGCGCGTTGACTCCGATTCCACTGAGAAAATCCAAGTATCGCTTGCCTTGGGAGTCCCAGAGATACACGCCGCGCCCGCGAACAAACAGAATGGGCTCGCGCTCGTAGGTGGGAAGCAGGAGCTTCGCTTCCATGCGGGAGACCGAAGCCAGACTCATGCTCTCAGCACCTCTGTGCCGCATTCCAGCTTGGTGAAATAAAACAGGGGTAACATTTCGACCTGCGCCGCGGGCAGGATGCGCACGCGTCCTACGCCTGATTTCAGAGCTTGCGTGCACGCTTCGAGCTTGGGCATCATACCGCCGCTGACAACGGATTCATCAATGAGTCCCGCAACTTGCTTGGTATCGAGACGCGCCATCACCGAACCGTCAGCCTGTTTTACACCAGGCACGTCAGTGAGAAAAATCAGCGCATCAGCTTCACACGCTATGGCGCACGCTGCGGCCATCTGGTCCGCGTTCACGTTGTAGTACTGGCCATCGCCCCCGAGGGCAAGCGAGGAAAGCACGGGAATTCCACCCTCGGCCCAGATCGCTTTGAGCCAGCGGGGTTCAGAAAAACAGATTTCCCCGACGAACCCCAGGTCGTACTCCGCGTCCTGCTTCTTGCGCGCGCGAAAAACGCCGCCGTCTCCACCGCATAGACCGATCGCTGGCTGTCCGGCGGCCGCGATCGCAGCCACCAGACTCTTGTTCACGATACCCGCGAGGACCATGAGCGCAACATCGCGTGTTTCGGCGTCAGTAATGCGCAATCCGTGGACGAAGTCGCTTTTTTTCCCGAGGAGTTCCAAAGTCCGAGTCAACGCGCTCCCCCCGCCGTGCACGACGGCGACCTGGTGGCCATCCTGCGATAGTTGCACTACCGCTTGCGCGCATTTTTGCAGAGTGGATTTATCCTCCAGCGCTTTGCCGCCGATCTTGACGACTATCTTCATTTTTATTGCAGTCCTTCCCCTTCATCCCAGCCGTACATGAGATTCATATTCTGCACGGCTTGACCGGCTGCGCCTTTGAGCAGATTGTCCAGGCAAGAAACCACGATGAGCCGGAGGCCATCACGCGCCACGCAGAATCCGAGGTCGCAGTAGTTGGTGTGCACCGAGAATTGAATTTCTGGCAAACTCGATGGCGGAAAAACGCGGACCCACCGCTTGCCTGCGTAAAACTTTTGGAAACAACTTTGAACTTCTTCCGCCGTCATTTCGCTTTTCAAGTACACGTAGATCGTGGACAGAATCCCACGTGGAATGGGCAATAGATGCGGCGTGAACGTCAGCTGACAAGAACTGAGTGCAAGTTGCTCGAGGATTTCCCCGGTGTGACGGTGCCCGAAGAGCGAGTAGGCGGAGAAATTATCAGCCACCGAAACGAAGTGAGTACGCGCCGTAGGCTCTTTACCGGCCCCAGATACTCCAGACTTCGAATCAGAGATGATGCCGCGATCACGATCGACAATGCCATTCGATAGCAAGGGAGCGAGCGCGAGAATGACCGAAGTCGCGTAGCAGCCAGGGTTTGCGACCAGAGCAGCCGAGGGGATCCGGTCCGCATTCAATTCTGGCAAACCGTAAACGGCGCGCTCGGTGAGTTCGGCGGCGGTCCGAGCGTTGGCGTCTTTGAAGCCGTAGATCGCGCGATTCTGTTCCTGCTTCAGCCGCCAAGCTCCGCTCAGATCAACGATACGCAACCCGCGTGCGATTCCCTCGGGAACAAGTTCGCGCGAAATGGCGTGCGGCGTAGCGAGAAACAAAAGCTCTACTCCATGCTGCTCTAGCGCGGACCACGAAAACGGCTGCAGCGTTCGATCGCCCCTGCCGGAACCGTTACCGGGGACGTGCGGCAGGTCCAGGCCGTGCCCGTTAGAATCCGCAGTCTCGGCGCTGCGCCGCAAGAGCAGGGGCGCGTCGGTACGGGGATGACGGCCGAGCAGGCGCGTGAGTTCGAGGCCGGAGTAGCCGGTTGCGCCGAGAACTGCGGTTTTTAGCTTGGCTGTCATAATCCTTAGACTCAACGCAGAACCTTATGGAAGCGGTCCCCGACGTCTGGTTACATCAATTTCGCCGTTTAGGCATATTTATCCATTATCATGCATAAATATTCATCTATATTAAACGGTCTGGCCGAACTGTCAAGCTTTTCTGATGCCTGCAAGAAGAAATTTCTATTGGACTCCGCCGAGCACGGGCATTTAGTGTGGGGAGCGATTGTGCCCGAATTGGAGACCTGCGAACACATTCCATGCCGCCTTACACGCCGCCCTTCCTTAACGCCACAGTCTTCGGCGAGAATGTTCTACCGCAAAAAAACAGGAGCAATCCCATGATGAAGCAACCGGAGAGGCGCGCACTGCGCCGGCCCTTATTGTCGTCGCCATCTGTATCCCGATTTGCGTCTGGTTTGATTCTGGCCATGCTGCTCGCCGCTGGCGTTGCAGTTGCGCTGGCCACGCCGAGCCTGGCTGAAGATAGCCCGAAGCCCGACCCTTCCGGCATCACAACCGGTGACCGCACGACTGTCGTTGACGCCGCTGGGAACCCTTTCGTCGTGTCCGAGCCCGGCGACAAGTCTGCTCCGGACTACGCTGCCAACAAAAAGGCATATGACGACTATCAAGCTCAGGCGGCGAAAGAACCGCTCGCCGTGAAACTCTCGGACAGTGTGGGACACGTTCGCCTGGCCACGAACTTTGCTTGGACCTTGAATACGGGCTACCTCGTCCTGTTCATGCAGGCCGGTTTCGCACTGCTCACATGCGGACTGATACGAAAGAAAAACGTCGCTCACTTGATGATGCTGAATTTTGCAGCCTATGTATTTGCCTTTCTGGCCTACTACGCCGTTGGATACGCGTTTCAGTTCGGAGCGGTTGCCATCAATGCCGCGCCTACGAACTTGGGCGGCATCCCCGTACTCAACAGATTCCTGGTTGGGAGCGGCCAGTGGGGATTTGTGGGGGGCAAGGGGTTTTTCCTTACCGGCCCAGCTTACGACAGCGCCAGTAACTGCCTGACGCTTTTCGAGGTTGTATTCATGGAGACCGCGGGTTACATCATCGTCGGCGCGATCTGCGAACGGATCACTTTCTGGGCATTTCTGCTCTGTGAGCTCTTCATCGGTGCGATTCTTTATCCGATCTCCGGCTGCTGGACTTGGGGCGGCGGTTGGCTTTCGCAAGTCGGATCGACATTAAATCTCGGTCACGGCTATGTCGACTTTGCCGGGTCCACGGTCGTCCACGCGGTAGGCGGTTTCTGTGCCATGGCGCTCGCCATCATTCTGGGTCCGCGCCTGGGTAAATACGGACCGGGAGGAAAAATTCGCGTATTTCCTGCGCACAACATCGTCTACGTAGTGACGGGGACTTTTATTCTGCTCTTCGGCTGGATGGGCTTTAATCCCGGATCCACACTCGGAGCAACCGATCTTCGCATTTCAGTGGTTGCTGTGAATACGAACCTTGCCGCAGTTGCGGGCTCGGCGGCGGCGATGCTGTTTTGGTACTTCGTGTTCGGTAAACCAGATATTACGATGGCATGCAATGGTATGTTAGCGGGACTGGTCGCCATCACGGCTCCCTGTGCCTTTGTGTCACCGACCTCCTCGGTCGTGATCGGCGTGCTGGCAGGATTGTTGGTCTGCGGCGGAGTTATCTTCAACGACCGCATTCTCAAAATCGACGATCCCTGTGGCGCGATTTCGGTCCACGGCTATTGTGGATGGCTCGGCGCGGTCAGTGTGGGCATCTTCGCCGACGGCGCCTATGGCGCGGGATGGAACGGCGTGGGTGCAATATCCTACCTTGGCCACACAGGCCAAGGTGTGACGGGCTTGCTTCACGGTGATACGCGGCAGTTCTTATGTCAGGTTATGGGAGCGACGCTATATGCGGTTTGGGCGTTCGGCGCAACGTATGCCGTCTTCTGGTCGGTCAACAAAGTGAAGAGCATGCGCGTGTCGGCCGAGGTGGAGGAAGAAGGGCTCGATGTTCCGGAGTTCGGAATGCCCGCATATCCCGAAGACGCGGTGGCTCCTGCTTCATATTAATTTGAGGGTCGGGCGCGAATGCCCAGCCCACGACCCGGTTCGCGAGCTACCTGCGTCTTACTGTTGTAGACGAAGATCGCTCGAAGTGCCTCCCGCCGCCGGAACGTAGCAATTGAGTGTGTAATCCATCACCATGCGGTCGGCGTTGAAGCGCCAGCCGAGAGTGCGTATGGTACGCTTCATGCGTTTGATCCAGCCGCGCGGAAGCCCGTCGCTATCGCGTTGGTAGTAGAGCGGAATCACTTCTTCGCCAAGCACTCGCATCAGGTCGTCTCCATCGCGAGTGTCATGAACGTTCATATCGGAGTGAGTTCTGCCGTTGCCAATGGCGAAGCCGTTCAGGCCGTCATAGGCCTCAGCCCACCATCCATCGAGCACCGAAAGATTCAAGCCGCCGTTTAGAACAACTTTCTGGCCGCTGGTGCCCGAGGCCTCAAGCGGACGTCGCGGATTGTTCAGCCAGACATCAACACCTTGCGTCAGATGGCGGCCGACATTGATGTCGTAGTCTTCGACGAACACGAATTTATCGGAGAACTGTGGCTCGCGCATCAATTGCGCGATTTGCTGCAGCACCCGCTTGCCCGGTTCGTCGAGCGGGTGTGCCTTCCCCGCAAATACGAACTGCACGGGGCGCTTCGGATCATTGACCATGCTCGCGATTTTTTCGATATCGGCCAATATCAGATTGGCGCGCTTATAAGTCGCAAAACGGCGGGCAAAGCCGATGGTCAGCGCGTCCGGACTAAGGGTGCGTTCCAGTTGTTGCAACACGGAGCCTGGTTCGTCGCGGCGGGCAGCCTGTTTTACAGCGCGCCGGCGCACAAATTCGATCATGCGCGACTTTAGGTTAAAATGCGTCTCCCAAAGTTCGCCATCGTCGACGTTATCAATGCCTTCCCATATCTTGGCCTCGCTGCTACGCAGATGCCACCCCGTGCCCAGGTGCCGGTCGTAAAGGCGATACATCTGCGGAGCCAGCCAGGTGGGGACATGTACGCCGTTTGTGATGTGTCCGATGGGAACCGCATCTTCCAGTTTGCCTGGTGAAAGTCCTGTCCACATGGCACGAGAGACTTCCCCGTGCAAAGAGGAAACGGCATTCGCGCGTCGCGAGAGCTTCAGACCGAGCACGGTCATGCAGAAACGCTCGTCACTGTCAGGATTTTCGCGGCCCAATGCCATGAAACCTTCGCGGGACAGACCAAGAGCCTCGCGCAAAGGTCCAAGGTGCTCTTCGATCAGATCGGAATCGAAGCGATCGTGGCCGGCAGGCACCGGGGTATGCGTGGTGAAGACCACTTCACGGGCGACCCGCGGCACGGCTTTATCGAAACTGATGCCTTCTTCTTCCATCCGTTGGCGAATCGCTTCGAGCACCGCAAACCCGCTGTGTCCTTCATTGAGGTGAAGAACCCCCGGTGTGATGCCGAGCGCTTTCAAAGCGCGCAGACCTCCGACTCCGAGAAGTAGTTCCTGATGCACGCGCACACGGCCGTCGCCTCCGTACAAGCGCGAAGTCATCTCCCGGTCTTCGGGAGTATTGCCTTCGACGTCAGAATCCAGAAGAAACAACTCACAACGACCCACTTTCACGCGCCATACCTTAGCGTAGATTGGACCATGGCGGGTATCGACCTGCACCACCACGGGTCGGCCGTTCTTGCCAATGGCTGTTTCCATAGGCAGTTGATTGACGTCGGTCTCGAGATACTCTTCATGTTGCCAGCCATCGGGGTCAAGGCGCTGGCGAAAATATCCCTGCCCATAAAACAGACCAACTCCGACGAGCGGAATCCCGAGATCGGAAGCGCTCTTGATATGATCGCCGGCCAAAACTCCAAGTCCGCCGGAGTAGATGGGCAGAGATTCGTGAACGCCAAATTCAGCGGAGAAATAGGCTACCGGACGGGGCCGCAATATACCGGCGTGGCGGGCGCCCCAGGTGCGCTCCGCATCCTGATACTCGCGCAGGCGACGATACGTATAGTTGATACGGCTGTGCAGAATAAGTTCCGCGGCCCGCGCTTCGAGTTTAGCCAAAGGATACTCGTTCAGCAGGGCGACGGGACTGTGATTGAGCTGCCTCCAACGCAGAGGATCGAGATCGCGAAACAGGGACGACGCATCGTTATCCCAGCTCCACCACATGTTACGCGCCAGAGCCCAAAGACGTTCCTGCGCTGGAGCTATGAAACGATCGAGCGTGCGGGCTTCGCTCACGATGGGCGCAACTCGCTTCGCCGCCTCCGTGAGCTGGCGAATTTCGTTTGCCGGAAAGACTCGCGACTCCAAGGTCTGAATGACCAGAACACCTTGCAGCACGCCGCGATCGATAATGGGAACTCCGAGAAACGATTGGTAATCGTCCTCGCCTGCCTCGCTGAAGTACTTGAAACGATGATGATTCTTGACCTGTTCGACGGCCACCGGACGAACCTGTTCCGCAACCAAGCCGGCGAGTCCTTCATTCACTGCCATGCGCAGCTTGCCGATGCATTCACGGCGCAGTCCGAGAGTTCCCGCTAATACCAGATGAGCCCGGTCGGGCTCCAACAGATACGCCGAGCAAACGTCGGTGCCAAACCGTCTCGCGATCAATGCAACAACGTTCATCAAGGTATCGGCTGGCTTGCCGGGCTCGGCTGCCAAACTTGCGATTTCTTCCCAGGTCAGCACATAGCTGGCATCGAGAGAGCGCGCGGCGTGGTCTATATCCTGAACGACTTCGTTCGGTTGATCCAATCTTGTCTCCATTTGCTCCAATTCTCTTGGTCCTGCCACCGGTCAACCGGTAACCGGCAGCGAAGCGAAGAGGGCCAGAAACCCGCCCTCCTAATCCATTCTATCGGGTGAAAACGGAACCGCCCTACATTGCCTGCGGGGTTGTTGATTACTACGGTGCGCACCGGATGGTCATATTTCGTATTGCGCTTTCGCCATTCTGACACTACAACCAGGATAAAACTCTAGTGTCTGGTTTGGGACAAGTCCAATTCGAATTGTTTATAGCAAGGATTTGTACGACGACGGTCCCCCACGGCGATCGGCAGCCCACATTTCTCAGGAACGCACGATCGAAAAAATACGCGCTGCGCCCCACCCGCCAGGAGGTCGAGTGGAGCACAGCGCGCAGAAGGCTAACCTTCCGCCCCCTACCCTTGTGAAGGATGCAGCACGCGGAACGTGCTGCCGCCCTGGGACCATACCAGCACCAGTGCATCTTGCCCATTCGGCACATTCGATAGCACTTGCGCCACATCAGCGGCAGATTTCACCGGCTTACGATCGACTTCCATGATGACGTCGCCACGCTGCAAGCCCGCGTTATCGGCCGGGCTGCCCGGTTTGACGTCTTCAACAACGGCGCCGTGGACTGACGATTCCACTTGTACTTCGTTCCGAACATCCGGAGTCAAGTCAGCCAGACTCAGCCCCCAACGCCCTTTTCCGTGGTCAGCATTGGCCGTCTCCGCGCCTTTGTCGCCGCCGAGTGTTTCGAGCGTTACCGCAACGCTGGTCGGCTTGCTGTCACGCTCGACTTCCAGATGAATCGTGTCGCCCGGTCGCTTTTGTCCGACGATCATTTGTAACTGTCCAGCGTCGGTTACAGGTTTGCCATCGATTTCAGTAATCACGTCTCCCGTGCGCAGACCGGCTTTGGCTCCAGGCGCGTCGGCCTGAACGTCGCTGACCAGCGCTCCTTCAGCCTTATTCATGTGGAAAAACTTCGCGTTGTCGGGAGTTACATCGGAGATCTGAATTCCGATGAACGCATGCGTCACCTTGCCATCCCGAATCAGCGTCTCCACCGTAGGCTGAACGATCTGAGCCGGAATCGCGAAGCCCATTCCGGAGAATGATCCTGAAGATGAAATCAGGAAGGTATTGATCCCGATGAGTTCGCCACGTGCGTCAACCAGCGCTCCGCCCGAGTTTCCGGGATTGATGGCGGCATCGGTCTGGATGAATTCACCTGGCTTGCGACGATCGCTCGCATCCGGATTGGGACGATTCAGCGCACTGATAATGCCGCGCGTCACCGTGAAACGGTATCCGTACGGATTGCCGAAGGCCAGCACCGTCTGTCCGGGATGTAGGTTCGCAGAGTTACCGAAGGGCACGCTCGGCAAGTTGCTGCCGTTCACCTTGATCACTGCCAGGTCGGTCAGCGGATCAGCGCCCACCAACTTAGCTGGCAGAACGTCACGGTTGCTCATGGTGACGCGAATATCGACCGCTCCCTCGATCACGTGATTGTTGGTGACGATGTATCCATCGGGAGAGATGATCACGCCGCTGCCAAGGCCGTGTTCGATCCGGTTCTGAGGCTGTGACGGAAAATTAAACTGACGGCCGAAAGGATTGTCCGGGCCAAAAAATTGCTGCATGTCGGGCATGCCTTCCGCACCGGTTTGCTGCGCGTTACCCTTCGACGTTACGGTTACGTTTACGACCGCTGGTGTCACCCGCGCCGCTAGAGTTTCCATGGCGCGATCGAGCGTGAGCAACGCTCCCACACTGTTGTCATCAAGCGCGGGCGCAGCCGGCGCAGCCTCCGCTGCCTTTGCCGACTTCGTAAAATTGAGCGTCGCCAGTGATCCCACTACGGCTACGGCAAGCAGGCCCACAGCCAGACGCCTTGTTGCGATTGTCTTACAACGTTCTATCCACATCTTCATTTCCCTTCTCCTTTTGCAACTAATTATGTAGTTGTTCGTTACAAAAATTTTTGCGCTAAATTGAATTAGCCGCCGGCACTTTCGCCGAGCGGTTAAGGTTTGTACTCAAGACAGTCACACGCCACACCTGGACGCTCCACACCGACGAGTCATCGATCACATACTGCGTGGTTTCAATAAAGAAGAGCGTTCGAACTTCCGGCCCATACTTCCCACTCGGGCTTGCGTTCATCATCACTTCGCGCGGCCGCGGCGCGTTCGATTGGGAAACCAATGTCCGCGCAGGAGTCAGCTGACGTTGTGCAGAGGCATGCGTCGGAACCTGCGCAGAAACAACGTTGGGGCTCGTTCGTAGCGATGACGTTAAAGACGACGATTCGCGCATTCGGAGTAAAGCCGGAATGACCACGGCCGTTTTCGTCGAAGAGGAGTTGACCGAAGTCGGAAACGAAGCTTGGTTGAGCCCGCCCGAATACGCCTGATTGGAGCGTATGAGCGCTCCGCGATCAAATGCGACAAACTGAGGCGCGTGCGGCAGCACCATCAAGCAGCACATCGAAAAAGCTCCGATCATCCCCAACGCCGGCTTCCAGACCCGGGTTGCCACAGGGCGATTTGTATCGAGAATCTGCGCTAGCCGCAGAGATGCCTCGTGAGCCCGATGAACCGCCGCTTGCGCCATCGACCATCCTTTTTGCGCCAGACTCTTTTCCAGCAGCGATACCAGGCAAATGGCATATCCCCGCGGATTGGCTGTTTCGGCAAGCACGGCATCATCGCAAGCCATCTCCCGTTCCACCGAGAGCTGACTTTCGATCCACCACACCGCCGGATGAAAAAAGAAAAGAGCACGAACAATTTTCTGAATGAGATTTGTCCAGTCATCCCCACGCCGCAGGTGGGCCAATTCGTGCAGCAAAATCACGTTGAGGTCGTTCGGTGGCAACTCTCGCAACGCCCAAGTGGGCAGTACGATAGTCCGCTTCCAAAAGCCGATGGCCGCTGGTACGCGCACCTGCTCAGAAGCTGCGATCGTTATCGCCTGCGACATCGATTTCAAGCCGCCAATGGTCTCGACCGTTTTCCGAACCATCGGATCGAGATCCGCTGCCATCATTGGAGTGCAACTCTGGCGCAGCTTTCGCAGGCGCCATAGCCCGGTCAGCAAACGCGCTAGCGCCAGGCTCGACCCCATAACCCAGAAAAGAAATACGAAAAGTGCCCAGTGACTGGGGATCGAAATCGCAGGCCGCATGCCCGCCCAATGGAGAGGTCCAAATCTGAACCCTCCGAACGCAGGCAGCGCAGCGACGGCTATCAACGCCAGGAACCAGACGGCAAACCGCGTTCCAGAATTTTGTTTTCGCAAGATTCGGAGGAGCGCCCAGGCAAAAAACGCAATCAGCAATCCTGCCGGCAGCGCGTTGAGGATGCGCTCGACCGAAATCTCAGCTACAGTCTGCACGCCAAGCCAGTTCATTTCACGCCGCTCCGGTCCTGATCCGTGTCCTCGTCCTTCAGATCGAGCATTTGCCGCAGGCGGCCGATCTCTTCTACCCCGATACCCCGGTCCTCGAGGAGGTTCAAAACCAACTGCTCGTGCGAATTCTTGAAAAAGCGGCTCACCAGATGCCTGATTTCTGAGCGCGTTGCCTCTTTCTTTCCCACCAGCGGCGTGAACACGTGCGCCCGTCCATCCTTTTGATGCTTGAGATAGCCCTTTCTCTCGAGCACACGGATGGTAGTCAAAACAGAGTTGTAGGCCAAAACCGGCTTTTCGATAATAGAATCAAGCACTTGCTGGACTGTGCCGGATCCCTTCCCCCAGAGCACATTCATGATCCGCAGTTCAGCTTCGGTCAAAGTTCCCGATTGTCTTGGCGGCACCTGTGCTCTCCTATCCTTTAGACGTGGCCGACAGGGAAAAGTAACTAATTCTTTAGTTGCAAATGAAAAGCTGTGGGTTGCATCGAGGGACCGCTGAGTCGCCGGTTGCCACGATACGGGCGACTCGGCGATGGTCATTGCCGTTAAGCTAGGGTCGTCGACCTAACCGGTCGAACAGCTCGCCTCATTCTTCGGCTCGTCAAACTCGTTCTGTTTCGATGGTCAAGCCGCGGAGATCAGGCCTGACAAGGCGACCAACTCCAGGCAGTCGTCTTGAGCATCTCGCATCGGGTCATCGGCGGGCGCTGGAACATAATGGCCCGCTCAGTCCACCAGCCCTATTTTGATTGGTTTATAAGCACTGATACGAAGCTGTATCGCACTATTTCGGCTTGTCGGAAGGCGCTATCTGAACCTGAATGGCATGAATGTTGTCGGACTTCGATGTATCCACCGTGATGACTTCCAAGTTGCCATTCGCATCACGCGCTTGAATGGTTCGCGTCGCCTGGGCTCCAGAAGTGTCCGGCCGCACCGCGTCCGTGGTCACTATGGATACACGGAGCTCAGAGCCTGGATTACCAGGATCGCGCTGCTCGACTTGCTGTTCGGTAGCTTGCTGACCGGTTGCACTGGTGTGCTGAATGGTGGTTGCGCGCTCAACCAGGTGCAGACCACCGTCCGGAACTGCGCCCGGAACATCGACGGAATAAGTTTCCATCGTGTTGCGTTTGTCTCCGGCTACACTGTCCACTTCCTCGCTAACAGTGTGCGAGATCTCGCCAAGTCTACCCTCAGAGTCGGGAACAGAAACCCGTTCCTCCGTTGTGATGCGGTCCTTGCCTTCCTGCCTGGTAGTCGTGTGCCGTATCTCTCCCACTTGCCAGGTTCCGCCGCCATCGGGAAGCAGAGTCGTTTTCTGCGCTTCAACCGCACCATTCGGATCTTGTTCGCGGCGCTCTTGTACTCTCACCGCCGGCACCAACCCCCCATTGACGCTCGGGAGCATCACCGTAGTCTTCGTCTCTTCCACATTCGGGCTGACCTTCGTTGTCTCCTCAACTTGGCGCTTTATCAACTGCAGATCGCCGTTGCTATCGGGATTCGAGGTGGAGCGCACGACGGTCGAATTACCTCCTGCCAGAGTGTGCTTCTCTTCTTCGATTACCTGCACCAGCGTTTTCACCCCATCGGCGTCCCGGTTAAACGTACGGGTCGTCGTGCGGACGGTGGCAGCGTCCATTTGTACCGTTTCTTTTTCGATGTCCTGATAAGGTTCGAAATGTCCGTCAGACCCACGCTGGATCGACTGCGTATCCAGGGTGCGATTGCCATTCTCGGTATGGCTTTCGAGGGTGAGCACCGGGTCCGAATTGGCATCTTTCGACTCGGTTGTGGTCGTCCAGGACTTGTTCGCTTCGTCCGTTTGAGAGTCGGGGGTCTGCGCCCAAAGCGCGAAACCGCAAAGATGCGCTGCGAGCACGAGTAGCGAGAACTGCATGAAATGCCGAATATGAAACTGGCTGTAACTGTAAAGACCGCCGCCATCGAAACGGCCGTCGCTTGTTGATCGGCCATGTTCAGACTGTTCGGAAATATTTACGGATGGCACATCCACTATTTTCTATCTGCGGACATAGCCCTGTCTAGCGAAAGCGTGCCTAGTAAAAGAATGATAGGTTTCTAATCCCAATCGCAGAACAAGCAGCTAGCCGGCTGAAGCACACTGGGACACCAAAGAACGCGCCGATCTTTGGAAACCAGCGTAGCCATGCAAAGAACGCGGTCAAGCCGTTTCCATGAAAACGTACTCGTGCTGTCCATCACGGATGATCAGCACCCGCTTCCCGCCACGTTCACCCTCTACGAATTCGAACCCGTCGTTGGTGGGATCGATGGTGATGAACGAGATGGTGCCGTCGTCATTCTTTCTCGATGCCACCGTACTTTTCCACTCGCCGAAATCGAATGTGGTGACTCCGCCCTGGCTCCGCACCTCAAGTTCACCCAGTTCCCTGCTGGAATAGCTCTTTGCCAAACCAGCCACCAGCGTTTGATCGGCCGGAACTACGAGCCGTTCCCGTTCTTTCGCAAGGGCTGCTTTATGGCGTGCCGCCTGGGCGGCGACGTCGTCGGCTGCTTCGAGTTTGCCGTCGAAGACCACTTCCAACAAGCGACGGCGGAACGGACCCAGCAGAACTCCCCCATTATCGGAATTAGTAAGCAGCACGGCACCAACGCCGGAGTCGGGAAGAAAGTAAATGTCGGTCTTATAACCCGCCATGCTTCCGCCGTGATGCACAACCGGCACGCCGTAGGTCCTGTCAACGATCAGGCCCATCCCATAACTCTGATCCTCACCGAGGGCAATCTGCGGAGTTCGCCGCATTAGCAGATTTTCTGACGAAACCAGCTGCTTGCCGTTCGGCAGCTTGCCTAAATCGAGCTCGAGTTGCACATACCGGATCAGATCCCCGGCCGAGGTCCACACCCCACCAGCGGGACGAGCAGGCCAGATCGAATAATTGAATGCCATGCTGGCTAGGGCCGGCTTGCCATCCACGTCGTCCCCGTGCGGACTGGCGTGGTTACCTCCGAGAGCGCGCGCATAATCGAAAGTCGTCGACTTCATTCCCAGGGGATCGAAAATCTTTCCCTGCATGGCTTCGTCATAGGCGGCACCGAGTTCCTGGTTCGGATAGACAACGTGCGCGCCAATATATCCCGCCGCCGCTGCCATCAGATTGCTGTATTGAAAGACCTCGCCAAACTTGCTTGTGGGTTGCATAGTCCCGAGCAAGGCCAAAGTCGATTCCGGCGTCGCGTTCTTGAACTCGAATAACCATTCCATATCCTGACGAGGAAGCCCCGTGCAAGCGCAGATCAAATTCTTGACCAGAACTTTCTTCGTAGTGTCTGCATCCCCCAGTTTGAAACTTGGGTAAACCTCGGTAACCGGTTCATCCCACTTCAACTTTTTCTCGTCGACAAGTTCCGCCAAGAGCAGCGTCGTCATTCCCTTTGTGTTGGACGCCGCCATGAAAAGGGTATTCTCATCCACTTTCTCCGGCTTGCCGAGCTCACGCACGCCAAGTCCTCCCTCATACACAACCTTGTCGCCATCAATTAAAGCCATGGAGGCACCAGGGATGCCCAGCTCCTGCATCGACGTTTCGACAAATGTCTTAAGCGCGGCGATGTGTGCCGCATCGAGCGGTTCCGGCTTGCGTCCCGCAAAAGATTCGCGTGCGTAGCCCTTTGGACGCAGGCTTTGGATGATCAAAGAAACCGGTGCACCGCGCTTCTCCAGTGTCGGCTCGCTTACATCCAGAATCAACACAGTCCAGAGACTGCCTGCCCGAGAAGCGACCGCCTGTATGGCTACCCGCTCGTTCGGAGAGGTCTCATAGTCGAACACTTGCCGCTCCTCCCAGCCATTGCGCGCCGGACGCGGCGTGACCAACTTCAGCGGCCACTTCTTCTCGGGTTTATAAGCAGCCCAGGCGGCAACGACCGCAGCATTCGCATCCGCCGCCTGCGAGTCGAAAATGGCAATGTGCGAGTCGGTCTCGGGAGGGGTGAGGATGATCAGATTCTTACCGGTCACGAACGACCAACCCGCTGGAACCGTGAATGTCGCTCCGCCTGGAGTGGTGCGAGGCGTATCGGTCGCCACCAGCTCCGGTGCTGATCTTGTTTCTGCTGTCTGCGCAGACGCCGGAAAGTTGGAGGCTGACGCTGCTCGCGGCGCAAAAATCGTGAATGCCAGGAAAGCTGCTAGAACGGTTTGATACATTGACATGTGAGTCATCCCACCTGTGAGGACATAGAAAATTGCGGAACTAACGATACACACAAAGTAGTCGACTTGCAAAACCTTGCGCCATTGCGGGCCGCGAACCAGCTTCCATCTCGGCTCGTCCCGACGTTCCGCGGTACAGGGGTTGAGCGGGAGTGAATATCGAGATGACAGTGCAAGGAAAAGAGCCCGATTATTGTTGCACTCGGACGGGAATGCGTTGAATCTCGGAGTAAGCACGGAGCTGAATCGATCCGATCCTTCGCCTGCGAGCCAAAAATTGCTTTTCGAGTCTTACCCGTTTAGGCTACCGTCGCCAGCTACGCCGCAGATGCGTTTCACTGTTCAGTTAAAAGAGAGGCAACGTGAGACTGATCCTTGTGCTACTGCTCGCTCTCCTTATTCCTGTCGTTCAAGCGGACGCGGCGGTTGATGCCGCTCCTGTTCCTCCCTCCGGTTCTCCGATGAGAATAGGTATCGTTGGCATGGTTCACGACCACTTGGCGGGTTTTCTGAAAGAAAGCGCGCTTACGCCGGCTGGCGGAATCCTGAATCGCCCGGACGTTCAACTCGTCGGAATTGTTGAGCCCGACCAGAAGCTTTTCGATTCTTATCGAAGTCGCTATCACCTCTCCACGAGCTTGCATTTCCGCAGCATCCAGGAGATGGTTTCGCAGGCGCACCCGCGTGCTGTGTTGGTTTTCACGGCTCCGAGTGAACACAGACGAATCATCGAGGAATGCGCCGCCTTAGGCGTCCACGTAATGGTGGAGAAGCCCCTCACCATAAGTTATGACGATGCGATGGCCATTGAAAACGCCGCGCGACGCGGCAATATTCATGTGCTGGTCGATCTGGAAACTTCCTGGTATGCGAGCAACACCGAAGCCTTCCGTCTGCTCAAGGAGAACGCTTTGGGGCCGATGGTTAAGGCTGTCTTTCGTGACGGACATTCGGGTCCAAAGCTGATTGGAGTTGGGCCGGAGTTCCTCGCCTTTCTAAGGGATCCAAAGCAGAACGGCGCCGGCGCGCTGTTCGACTTTGGCTGTTATGGACCGAATCTTATGACCTGGATGATGGATGGCGAGGCTCCGCTCTCCGTGACCGCGGTCACCAAGCAGTTGCAACCGAGCCTGTATCCGGAGGTCGACGATGAGGCGGAGATTATTCTCAACTATAAGCATGCCGTCGCAATCGTTGAGGCCTCATGGAATTGGCCTTTCAACGTGAAGCAGATGGATGTGTACGGGCGGACCGGCTATGCCAAGGCTATCGACTCGGATCGCATCGAGGTTCGAAAGGCGAATGATCCCGAAGGGCCGATGATGAAGGGAAAGAGCCTCGCCGCGCCCTACGACGATCCGCTGCACTACATGGCTGCGGTGCTGAACGGAGAGATTCAGGAGGGAAACAGCCTGTCATCTCTAAAAACAAATCTCATCGTGTCCGAGATTCTAGACGCAGCGAAACAATCCGCTCAGACCGGCGCGACAGTCAGGCTTCCTCTTACAAAATAATAATGGGTGCCGCTTGCTGGCTGGCTGCAAGATCGGATGACGCAGGAGGCAAGACGACGCAGATGGTTGCCAGCCATATGTCGATGAGTATCCACAACTGGCTTTTGACCAAAGTCCCGCCCTGGCAAGGGTCTTGAGACTGAAATCGCTTCAACTCCCATAGCTCCCCGCGTCCGCACCGTTAACCTGGCATCACGGGTAAACAAGACGTGACCAGCGCCATCCCGACCTCCCGGGAACTGATATCAACCTTTGCGTGCGAGCGCAGAACATCTCTCTGCTCTTTTGAGATCAGAAGGCGTCCGATTTTTCTTCTCACTTTTTTAGCCCTTACGGAGCTACTTGTCGGACGTCTTTTCCAAGTGACCACCGAACCCGTAACGCATCGCGGACAGAACTTTGTTCTGGTAGTCGGCTTCGCCGCGTGATGCGAAACGCTGATACAGCGAGGCGGAGAGAACCGGGACCGGAACTGCTTCGTCAATTGCCGCCTTGATCGTCCAGCGGCCCTCACCCGAGTCGGAGACGCGGCCTTCAAACTGGGCGAGTGCCGGGTCTTTCACCAAGGCAGCCGCAGTCAAATCAAGGAGCCACGAGGCGATTACACTGCCGCGACGCCACACCTCCGTGATATCGCGCATATCGAAATCGAACTGATAGTGCTCAGGGTCGCGCAAAGGTGTAGTTTCTGCGTCGAGGGAACCTTGAGTTTTGCCCACATTGGCGCTGCGCAAGACGCCCAACCCCTCGGCATACGCCGCCATCAAGCCGTACTCGATTCCGTTGTGGACCATCTTTACGAAGTGTCCGGCGCCATTGGGGCCACAATGCAGATAGCCCTGTTCGGCGGTGCCAGCAATCGATTCGCGGCCCGGCGTTCGCGGCGCGCCGGCAGAGCCTGGCGCGAGCGCTGCGAAAATCCCATCGAGATATTTCACTACATCTTTTTCTCCGCCGATCATCATGCAGTAGCCACGATCGAGGCCCCATACGCCGCCGCTCGTCCCGACATCCACGTAATGAATCTTCTTTGGTGCGAGTTCCTTGGCGCGACGCATATCGTCGATGTAGTAAGAGTTGCCTCCGTCAATGAGAGTGTCGTCGGGGTCAAGATGCGGCAGTATGTTGGCGATATTCTGATCTACGGCTGCCGCCGGCACCATCAACCATATCGCTCGGGGCCGAGCGAGCTGTTTTACAAAATCCTCCAATGAACCGGATCCGACCGCTCCTTCCTGAACCAACTCTTGTACCGGCTTTGGCGACCGGTTGAAGACTACACATTGATATTTTTTTCTTAACAGACGCCGCACCATGTTCGCGCCCATTCGCCCGAGGCCGATCATTCCGAGTTGCGTGGAAACTGTGCTCACGAGAATTTCCTCCTTACTTAGTAAATTTATCGCCAAACATGGGCAGGACGCTCGTCGACGATTAGGAGATGCGCACCGGCCTCGGCGAGCGCGGACGCCGTGACGCGCCCGGTTCCTCGTGACGCTCCGGTTATCGACGCAATTTTTCCTTGAAGCGCAGCCATTTTGCTAGCCTCCTAATTCCGATCAACCAGAATCCTCAAACTCCGTTCACGAGTGTGACCCGATATGCCGCACCGTTAAAACGATGCTCGCGCACCTTCCGATATGAGGGACTGTTGTACCAAGCCTTCGCTGCCTCGGTACTTGGGAACTCGAGGATCACAGTACCTTCCGTAGGCGATCCTTCGAGGTCCTCATGCGAACCATAAAGAGCGAGAACCTTCACTTCATGTCCGGCGAGAGTCGCAGGGACCTCCTTTGAGTAGGCGGCTAGCTCACGCTCATCGAGCGTCTTGTCGCGCGTGAAAATCATGTATGTAGTCATAGTCCCTTCTATCACCCGACGTCCAACCACCAAATTCGTCGAATCTCAAGCACGGCCGAACAGATCCCTCATTCCTCCGATCCTTATTCCTCCGATCCTTGGATTGAGTGTGTGCGTTAGCTCAAGCGTTCGTTCCACCGTCCACGGTCAGATTCGCGCCGGTGATGTACGAGGATTCCGGACCGGCTAAGAATGCGACCAACGCAGAGACCTCATCCACGGTGCCATAGCGGTTGAGCGACGTGAGGGCCTTCTGAGGTGCTGCCCAATTGCCCGAGGCTGGATTCAAATCAGTGTCGATCGGACCCGGCTGAACATTGTTAACCGTGATGCCCCGGCTCCCGACTTCCCTGGACAAACCTTGGGTAAACATCTTTACGGCCCCCTTTGTGGCCGAGTAAGCTGCCAATCCTGGTGTCATCATTCGCTCACCAACGCATGAGCCGATCATGATGATGCGCCCTCCGTCCTTCATGTATTTCAGGGCTGCCTGAGTCGTGATAAATGTGCCTCGAACATTGATGTCGAGCACGCGATCCAACTCCTCCAGCGTAGCGTCCTCGAAGGCTTTCGGAATGGCTGTGCCGGCATTGTTCACCAGTATGTCAAGTCCGCCCAAGGTCGACACGGCCTTTTCGACCGCTGCTTTGATGGCTGCGGCATCAACCGAATCCGCCTGGATGGCAATGGCTTTCCCGCCATTCCCTTCGATGGCGTTCACCACGGCGGAGGCCGAACTGGCGTCTTTCGCATATGTGACGGCTACCTTTGCTCCATCCGCGGCCAGGCGTTTTGCGATCGCGGCGCCGATGCCCCGTGAACCACCGGTAATGAGTGCGATCTTTCCTTCGAGTTTCCTAGACATTGTTCTTCTCCGATGTTGATTTTGTAAAAACCCAATTCCACATAGTTCCGAGAGATCGTCCGTCCTCGTCAGTTCCGCTCTGTTCCGCGATTCAGGGGCCGTCGTGCAAGTAAATGTTTTGATGTAGTGGTCGCACCAACCGCTACAATTTGTTCCCTGCGATTTTGCTCAAGTCTAGAAGTACTTTGCCCCGATGCGTCACTGACCTCGTTAGCAACCTTCGCGGCGCCGGTTGAGCAGCGCTGCTCTCGAACTCTGTTAGAATTACGCGCGAATTCCAACTCCCTGGAGTCGCGCATGTACCGATGGTTCGTAGTCTTGGCTGGGCTGGTCCTGACGAGTGCTTTGTCGTTCCCTGCATCACCGCCATCAGAGACCGAGTTGAAGGGTGCTTTCCGACGGCCCGTGAATAACGGGTGGACGTTCGTGCATCTGCAAGGTGCTCCTCATGAAATCGGTTTTCAGAACGGCTACTTGCTGGCGCCGGAGATTGAAGACGCGCTGGCAGTCATAACTCTAGAGACAACCCACGACAATAACAGGGATTGGCAGTTCTTCCGCGATGCCGCGCAAAAGATGATGTGGCCACAGATTGAGCAGGAATATCGGGAGGAACTGCAAGGAATCACCGACGGTCTCAATGCTCGCGATATCGACGCTCGCGGCGGAATGAAGATCGATCTGTGGGACGTCGTAGCTTTGAATGCCGCCGAGGAGTGGAGCTATTACGTCAAGGAATACGACCGGGCGCATGGCATTAAGTCCACGGCGTCGTTGGCAGTTCCCGAACATTGCAGCGCGTTTGTTGCCACGGGCAGCTATACGAAGGACGGTAAGGTTGTAATTGCCCACAATAACTGGACCGATTACTTGGATGGCGAGCGCTGGACTGTCATCTATGACATTGTGCCGGCGAGGGGCAAACGCATCCTTATGGACGGTCTGCCGGGGGTCATCCACAGTGCCGACGATTTTGTGATCAACTCGTCTGGCATCATCATTACGGAAACGACGATCGGCCACTTCTCCGGATACGACCCAGCCGGGATTCCGGAATTTGTGCGAGCGCGCAAGGCGGCGCAGTATTCAACGTCCATTGATGATTTTGCGCGCATCATGGAAGAAGGCAATAACGGTGGCTATGCCAATACCTGGCTGATCGCCGATGTCGGGAAGAACGAGATCGGCCGCCTGGAACTCGGTTTAATAAACGTTACGCTAGAGCGAAAAACGGACGGATATTTTGTGGGTTCAAATTTTCCGATCAGCGAGAAACTTATCCGCGAAGAGACTGACTTCGAGCCGCATGATATGAGCTCGAGCGCCAACGCCCGCCACGCTCGCTGGGAGCAACTCATGGCAGAGAATAAAGGCAGGATCGACTTGGCGGCGGCGCAGCGCTTTCTAGCCGATCACTACGACACGTTCGAGAAGAAAGAAGATCCGGATGAACGGACGCTGGATGGGCACATCGACCTTTCACCGCGAGGTTCCGAGCCTTGGGAACCACCTTTTGGAACGGCGGGAGCAGTCCAGAACAAGGCTACCGATGCGAGCCTGGCGGCGGAAATGAGCTTTAGTGCGGCCGCTGGTCATGCCTGCGGCATGGATTTCAAGGCGTCTGACCATCTGCGCGCACACCCAGAGTTCAACTGGCAGAAAGCTCTTCAGCGGGACATGGATGCGCATGCCTGGACAATTTTCAGCGTGGCGAAATAGCCCAGGCATCTCCACTACAATGTCGGAATGAATTCCTTCCAGCGGATCTCTCGCGCCCTGATCGCCGCATGTACTCTACTCGCATCCCTCGCAGCTCAACCCCTCCCGGCCATGAGCCATTGGCAGCGCGCCTCGGACACTCCGATTCTTTCTCCCCAGGGCGACGGTTGGGAGTCTGCCGGAACCTTCAATCCATCCGTCGTCTTCTTTCGCGGAAAATTCATCATGCTCTATCGCGCTCAGGATCGCGCCGGCACTTCGCGCCTGGGTTACGCTGAGAGCGTCGACGGCATCCACTTCGAACGGCGTCCACAACCCGTACTCGTACCCCAGGCGGACTATGAAAGAGAAGGCGGTGTCGAAGACCCGCGTCTGGTCAGGTTCGGCCATACCTTCTACCTCACCTATACCGGCTATAACAAGAAAGAGGCCCAACTCTGCCTGGCAACCTCCAAAGACCTGATTCACTGGAAACGCCGGGGCGTAATCCTACCTGCATACAAAGGCAAATGGTACAAAGGCTGGACCAAATCAGGAGCCATTGTGCCCGAGAAGATCGACGGCAAATACTGGATGTATTTTCACGCCATCAGCTCCGCCAAACTCGGCCAGGTGGGACTCGCCTACTCGACTGACCTCGTCCACTGGACCGAGGCGCTCGACCAGCCCGTCCTTCCCGCCCGTCCCGGAAGTTTTGACTCGGCTGTGGTCGAACCCGGACCAGCCCCTATCCTCACGCCCACCGGTATCATTCTGGTGTACAACGGAGCCGACGATCATGTCGTCTACCGCACCGGCTTCGCCGTGTTCGACCGCAAAGATCCAAGCCACCTGCTGATGCGCACTTCGGATCCCATATTTGCGCCCGAAAAAGATTGGGAGAAAGTAGGTCAGGTTCCAAACGTAGTGTTCGTGGAAGGAGCCGTGCCTCAGGGCGATCACTATCTCTTCTATTACGGCGGAGCCGATAAATACATAGGCGCAGCCCAAGCCGAAGTGTCCCCACCCACGCCCTAGTCGAATCTCACTTCATCCTCTCGGACGATGCTGTGCTCTCCGGTGAGTTAGAACTAATCGCGTGACCAATGACGACGCGGAGTGCTCCGCTCGGTGGAACTGGTCGAGATTCGACTTCACTGCCAGAAGAACCGGGGTCTCGAATTCAAGTCTTCTTTTCCTTCGTGGGATTCGCCTTCGCAGGAGGGAGCAGCGCCACGGCGGCCTCGCTCGTGAGCAAGAGGAAAGTGAATGTCTCCTGCAGGTAGAGCTGTACCGCGGCATCGGTATGGCTGAGATATCCGATGGAAACGTCCTGGCCGATGTGAAGGTCAAAGTCGCCGCCACGCGTGGTCAGCACGAAAGCGCCAGCGATGGCGGGCGCCCAGATGATTTGATCATTGACGAGCCGCTTCACGTGCTCCAACACCGGGTATCCGTGGTCGCTGGTCTCAGCGAGCTCGGTGTAGGCGTCGGCGCCGAGCAGCACCGAGTAGGGGCCGTTGACACCGACGAGACGCAACCGGCTCAAGCTTTGGGCAATGGCATCCGGATACTCGCGCACGTCGACGGGGAGCGTCATGATCGGATTACTGGTCCTTTGACGGACACCTCCAATTCCGGCCGCGTCATAGCCCACGAATATGGCTGCGTCCTCGGCGAAAGCAATCTGTCGCGCGGCGTCCTTCGCGGGCTGCCAGTCCGAGTCGTTCGCGCCACGGTCGACGTCATCAATCGCCTTGCGATCGAGTTCGAACGGAACGCGGAGTTCCACCAGCGCCTTCACTTCGCGCTGCCTCGCGACGATGCCTTTCGCGGGAGCGGTGATCGTTCGCAGGTGGCCGGTACCGACTGCCGAGAGGCCGGTGCCGGCCGGCCCGTGGACGTCAACGACACGCCGTCCGGCGAGATAGCGCTTGAGGGTGCGCGTCGTCTCCTCTTCGATCTGAGCCCATGCCGAATCGGAAATAGGGGCAAGCTCGCGATGGAGGTTATTCATGTCGGATGTCTCCTTTAAGGGAACCGATGCCGAGCGAACCGTCGCGCACCGATGGAATGGTTGGATGGGGTTCGGCGGCCACCGCTGCCGCGGGTGGGACCGCAAGCGTAAGCTGGTTCTCCGCCGGCGCGTCTTCGGCGACGTTATCCAGAAACGTCGCCGACGGCACGAAGAAGAGGTTTCCCGTGACCGCGCGGCTGAAGTCGAGCAGCCGATCGTAGTTGCCGGGAGGCTGCCCGATGAACATGTTCTCCAGCATCTGCTCGGTCGTGCGGGGCGAACAGCTGTAGCCTATGAAATAGGTGCCAAATTCACCGTGCGCCGGCCGGCCGAAAGGCATGTTGTCGCGCAGAATTTTGATCTCTTTCCCGTCCTCGACGATGGTAGTGAGCGCGCTGTGCGCTGACGTTGGCTTGACGGAGTCGTCCAGTTCGATGTCGGAAAGCTTGGTGCGGCCGATGATGAGTTCCTGCGCTTCGGTCGACAGCTTATTCCATGCGGCAAGATCGTGGAGATATTTCTGAACGATGACGTAGCTACCACATGCAAATGCCGCGTCCTCCTCTCCGACAAGCACGGCCTCGGTCGCGGCCGCGCCCCTGGGGTTTTCCGTCCCGTCGACGAAACCCATCAGGTCGCGGTCGTCGAAGTAACGGAAGCCCTGCACTTCGTCCACCGGCGAAACCGCATTCCCGATGCGCGCCATACACTGCGTGGCCAACTCGAAGCATAAATCCATGCGCTTGGCGCGGATGTGGAACAGCAAGTCGCCTGGCGTTGAGACTGCATGGCGTCCTCCGGCGCGAATCTCACGGAATGGATGCAGTTCCGCCGGACGCGGCGACCCAAAGAGGCGGTCCCACGCCTCGGACCCGAATCCCATGACGCAGGAAAGTCCTCCTTCCAGGTCGCGGAATTCCACTGCGCGGAACAAGGCGGAGAGGTCGCCGCAGAACGAGCGCAGGGTGGCGCAATTGTCAGCGCCCGGGTTGAGCGTGGCGACTAAGAAGATCGCGGCGCGGGTTAGTGGCGCGTTTACCGCTTGCGCGAGCGCAGGCAATCTACCTACTGCTTCTGGCGCGTTCATCGGACCGGGCTCCATGGATCGGGGTCCCATCGGGTGTCATCCCTGGTAGCGTGCGCGGAATTTCGCTTTTCGAAATGCTCCGTCCGCGTCGCGTATGAAAGTTAGGATTCCTAGCTTACCATCGCTTACCGGTTTTCAACCTGCGGATGCCGCGAAAATTGCAATTGATTTGTGCCGAGTGGCTCAAGCAACGCGAGCTTGGTAAGCCCTGGATTGGTCGGGCCCGCCATTCCAAACCCAAGAACCAGATCGTACTGCGTCGCTCTTGTTGAGGTCTTGAGGCCGCGAACAACTTGTTCACGACCGATCGATAGCTGGACTGTCGGTCGGGTCGAGACGCCTGAGTCACGGCTGGCGGCGATCATTGGACGTAAGACCATTCCCTACGTCCATTAATGCTTAAGGGAAATATTGCGCTCTGCTGCGGTTGACGGAATTGTCCACGACTTATTCCGGGACGGATGATGGTTCGTCTACAACGCAGCTCGGATATCGCCTGCGCTGTTATCTCCGTAGATCAGTGAAAGCCGCGAAAACTCCGCAAGCTTATTGCACCACGATCTTACCGGTCATCTTCGGGTGAATCGTGCAGTAGTAGGAATACGTACCCGCCTGGGTAAAAGTGTGGGAGAACTTTTCGTCGGTATCCATCACATTGGACTTAAACACCCCGTCCGTGCTGACCGCCGTATGGGGAATGTCATCACTGTTTGTCCAGGTGACTGTCGATCCGACCGGGACCGCGAGCGTCTGCGGACCGAAGACAAAATTATCGATTTTGACGGCCGTGTTTGCCGCCGACCGCGGCTCATTCGCCTTGACTCCCTGCGATCCAATCAAGAGCAGCAGAACCAGAGCCAAAACCATTACCGGGAGCGCCAACCCTGGGAGATATGCGTTCCTTGTCGTCATTTTCTATTTCCTTTCTAGAGTTGAGTCTCTTGCTTGATTGCTATGGTTCGAACGCCAAGGGTCGAGTTAACTACCAACAGGGCCGCTGTTCTGCGAAGTCGCTATCTCTGTCCCGCCGAGTGGCGAATCGACAATTGCCAGGCTGCGCCCGTTCACCCCATAGTTCACGTCTGTGATACCCAACACCCGCTGCAACTGGTCGGCGGGTACCTTCATCGGTCCCGCTGACGGAGCTGTTCCGGGCGCAGGCTGAGGGAAAGCGGTCGACATCGCGGTGTGGAACGAAACCTTCCCCTCGATTTTCTGCATGGTCTGGTGAATATGGCCGTTTAACACGGTCACGGAACCGAATCGCTTGACGTAAGACAAGGCTTGTTCGCTATCGTCGGTTCCCCAACCCCAGTCGGGATAGATAGTCCACAGTGGGATGTGTGCGAAGAGCACAATCGGAGTGCTGGCAGAGCGTCCCTTGAGATCATCCTCAAGCCACTCCAGTTGTTCGTGACCGAGCGAACCCATGCCTCCAGCTTTCAAATTCGCGACATTTACGAGACCGACGAAATGCACACCCTTGTGATCGAAGCTGTAATAGCCCGCGCCTTTTGTACCCTTCCCAAAGCGCTGGAGGTACTCATCACCGTTGTCGGTCAGCATGTCATGCTCGCCGGGCACAAAGTAGATCTGCTTTGCAGACACTCCTCTGAGTGCCTGATCGAGCGTGTCGAACTCACTCGGTTTTGAGAGTTGACTCAGATCACCGGTGTGGATAATAAAGTCCGGGTTGCGGGGCATGGCATTGATCTTATTGATTGCCACCTGCAGCGTGACGGTAACATCCGGATTGGCCGGTTTGCTAAAGCCGATGTGACTGTCGCTGATCTGAACAAAGCTGAAATCCGCGGCTACGCCAGCATCTTTGCTGCTGTTCTTGGCGAATGCCCTAGACACTGGAATGCCGCCGTTCATCGTCCACACCAGGCCTGTGCCCGCCCATGCCATGCACTTTAGAAAACTCCGGCGGTCGACGCCGTCGTCATTGAAGTCTTGTAACTCCTGGTCGATAGAATCTTGCATCTTGCCCGGCATTTGTCCTCCGTGGTTTGTGGCGTTCTGAGTTGATAACTGAGAAGAGTTGTTTTTATTCCACCGATATCAGCTGGCCAAGTTTCGACTGGACTCTAACCCGGTCCGTTCACACCACTTAGAAAGCCGCCGAGATGTCCCGTCGGCCCGACAATCAATACGGTGAGCGCTTCGATCGGAAGACGGTAGCGTGGCAAGGATCGTTCTGGAGATCCGTGCACCCGCCTGTGGATCCAAAAGACTATCCAGATCAGCACACTCGATACGCACCCCAGGATCAGGTGTAACAGCAGGATCCCAGTTAGTTTTTGCCCCTCGAGCGCCCACTGCCATGCTGCCAGGCCGGTCACCACTACCGGCACCGTCGAAATCGCCGCCAGCAGTACGTTGAAATGCGCTGCGGCAGCCAGCGCACGGTTCTTCGTCCACTGCGCCAGGTAGTCAAATGCCACGGCCGCAATAAACAGCGCGATTGGGAAATGGATCAGCACAACATGTTGGGCGTGCTTGGCCATGAGTATCGTCTTGAAATCGAAGGGATTTGCCATAGCTGTGCTCCCGTGGGGTTGAATAAAATAGCGGACCTCGCCGAAGGTGACTTGACGAAGTCATGGCCCGCGAACCGTCTGGTCGCCGAATCCGTAGGCGCCGCAGGCGTTCACCGAGAAGAACCAAAAGGCTTGCGGATGGTCGTTGTCGGCGATCGTGCGGCGACACGGAGTTCCCCGATCCTGGCCCCCATAAGCACACACTGGCGGGAGTATTTCCCCACGACCTGCGATTCCACCATGACTAGTCCACCGCCACTCCCGTTGCGCTCTGTGACTCGTTGTGCAGAACCGACAGCAGTCGGTTTTATTCCACGCTAGATTTTTGGTGGTTATGGGAATAAAACGACCGTCCGCTGGTTTACTCTGGTGTGCGCATGGGAAGCGAGCTTGCCGCCGAGTCGTTTGAGCAGCTAGCCATGCCTCATTTCGAACGGCTCTATAACTTTGCCTGCTGGCTGACCCAGGACCGGCAAGAAGCCGAGGATCTTGTGCAGGAGACTTATGCTAAGGCACTGAAGGGATTTTCCTCCTTCCAACCGGGAACCAATTTTCGCGCCTGGATCTACAAAATCCTGCGAAACGCGTTTCTGACCTCTCGCACTGGCCTGAAGGCGACCGCTACTGTGCCGCTCGATCTGGAGGGTGAAGGGGAGACCTTGCCGGCAGCCAATGAAACACCGGAAAGCATCCTGCTGCAGCGCTCGGATGGGCAACTTGTGCAGCGAGCTCTGGAGCAACTGCCCGTCGCTTATCGCGAGGTGCTGCTGCTTTGCGAAGTCGAAGAGATGTCCTATCAGGAAATCTCTGCCACGCTTGCCATCCCGATTGGCACTGTGATGTCTCGTTTGTCGCGCGGCAGAAAAGCGTTACGCGATGGACTGCGGCCACAGCTACGAAAAGGATGAATCGAACGGTGAACTATGGCTTGTGAGTCATGGAAGGAAAAACTCGACGCCTACCTCGATGACGAACTCCCCGAGGAAGAGATGCGGACCTTCGACGCTCATGTGCGCAGCTGTCCCTCCTGCTCGACAGATATCCTTGCGCGCGTCCAGATGAAGCGCTCGATTCAATTTGCTGGAAAACGTTTCTTCCCCAGTGCTGATTTCCGGAAACGGTTGGAGCAGAGCATTGCACCCAAACCGAAGCCCGGTTTCCGTCTGAGTTGGATGTTCGCGGCGGCGACAGCCATCATTCTTATCGTTGGGATGTTGACTTTGACCTATATGAGAACCCTGGCCGGCAGGGACCGGGCCTCGCGAGATCACATTTTCAGCGAAATTGCCGATTTGCACGTGGCCACGCTGGCCAGCTCATCGCCGGTGGATGTGGTCTCTTCAGATCGGCACACGGTTAAGCCCTGGTTCCAAGGAAAGATTCCATTTGCGTTCAATTTGCCGGAACTCCAGAACACGGAGTTCTCCTTGCTGGGAGGCCGGATGACCTATCTCGATCAAACGCCGGGCGCGCATCTGATCTACGATGTAAGGAAGCACCATATTTCGGTGTTCGTGTTCCAGGAACGGGGGTTGTCGCTATCCTTGAGATTGCCAGCAAGCTGGGACGAAAACTCTTCTTCGTCGAAGCAGCTGCCGTTCAACATGGCGACATGGAGTCACGGCGGCCTTCGCTATTTCGTGATCGGCGACGCGAGTGCTGGGGACATCGATAGCCTTGCGAGATTATTTAAAGCCGCGTCATAGGTTATCTTCGTGCCGAGACCGCGGATGCCGGCGCAGCGAAAGCACTGCCGAGTGACGCTCGAACTTCTTTCCCGAAAACCCTCTCGAGTTTTCAGTCAAATCCAGGGAGATCAATCATCATCTGGTTCAGTCGGCAGGGTTTTGTCATTCAGAAAATCCTGCGCCTTTAATACCGACGGGATTGTCTGAAACTGAATGGGCGTCTGGGTGAGGTCGAAGCAGTCGGAAAGATCGTCGGCCACTGCGTCCGCATAGCCCAGCGATGGAAGATCAAATGTAGTTTCGATAAATTTCAGGATACTTCCAAAATCATGTGTCACCGTTGAAATATATCCCGGCTTGGCATAAGGTGAGATCACCAACAGCGGAACCCGGAAGCCGTAAACATAGCCACAACCCCACTGCGAGCAATCGATCAGCACTTTTTCTGGAGGAACATGATCGTACAATCCTCCCCAATCATCCCACGAAACAAAAATTGCAGTGTTCGCCCAGTACGGACCATTGCCCACCGCATTCACCACTGAAGCTACCCATGAGGGCCCTGAGCCATCATTGAGCCCTGGATGATCCGAGGCTTGCACACTCGGAATCACCCAACTCACGTCTTGCAATTGATTACTTGAAATGTCTGTCAGTATTTGTGTCTGGTTCAGAACTACGTGACCGGTCCAATCGGCTCCTCCGCAAGTTCCATTCGGCCCAGTCAGCGATCCGCAGATATGCTGAATCGCCTCGGGTCCATTCCAGAGCGCCGATCCAGTGCCGTTAGCATACCCCGAGGCAGCGTAATACCGCCAAGTATTGCCGTTTGCTTCCAATAGATCGGTCAGCGTCTGATGTTCCAGGCATGGAAAGATTGGATTGTTTGCCGCTTCGCTGCCGCTTGGATCGATCACTGCCACTGTTGACCCAGCTGGCGCATCGCATCCAGCGGCCGGCGGCCCGCTCGTATTCGGATTCTCTGCCGCAAACAGATCGCTTCCCGTGCTCGGAGCTGATGTTCCAGAAATTAAGAACTGATGCGACGGAAAGCTCGGGCCCTGGTTGCTTTGAAACATGTGATCAGCAAAGGTATAAGTCTCCGCCATCTGGAAATACGGCTGAATATCCGACGGGTCAACATACGAATAATTGCAGTTCTGCGTACCCGCTGGGCAAACCACCGGAATCAGATTCGCTCCGTCCATTTGACATTGCTGCGTTACCTCATCCCAATCACACATAAGCTCATAGGAATGGTGGCTGTGGTCCGGGTTGAAAGGCGCGTCGAGAGCCACTTCCTGCAGAGGAATCGAGTTTCCCTGCGAGTCCATTCCACTTTGCACAATGTCGGCGCCCTTGTTGATCAGATTTGGGTCCTGGAAAAGATTATCGGGAGTGCGGTTCTCCTGGAAGATCACCACCACATGCTGAATCTTTCCTTGCGGAGGAGTCGTGGAGCCGCCAGTGCCACTTCCACAAGCGGTAAGAACACTACCCGCAGCCAATGCAAACATTGCCAAAACTGCGATACGAAGCTTTGTCACGCAGTAGTCACCTCAGTATGGGAATTCTTAGCGACGACTATTGCTGGTGTGATTCTTAGCCGACCGGTGGCCCAGCACGAGCAAAACTGTACTGTTTTGTTGGATGCACTCCGGGGCAGCGGTTGTATAGGAAAAATCTGTTGAGCGGCCGCCGGAGCAGGCACTGAAAGCGCGGTCAAGCCCACAGAAGTAATGCGCAGGCCGCACCAGTTCTACCAGACATACGCCCAAACGCCCCGAGTTGCCGAAAAGGAGTCCGATGCTGATCCGAACTGCAGGTGCGCAAAAGCTATCTAAATAAAATCGATTTTGGGCAGGGCACGGCTACGCAGTTTGCGGAAAAACTCGCCTTTGTCTTGGCTTTTTGGGTGGCATAGCGGTTCCACCGCTGCGATAAAAGGCTTCTTTTCGGTGCCGGCTTTAGCCCCTGAAGGGGCCGCCAGTTTGCTTCCGAGCTTCATGATGAGATGGCTACGATATGCTCCTGTACTCGCTTTCTGACTCAATTCCGCAAATTCCGAAGGAGCACAACGGCGCTACATGTTCGGCACAAACGAAAAGGCGCATGGCGGCCGCGTGGATCCTAAACAGCTCATGGTATCGCGGGCGAGACGTTTCCTGAGAAAAGACGCCGTTTCTAATCGGGATCAAGCTGCTGCAGCCGACGTTGTATGTCAGAGGAACAGACGATGCCGTGGTCGAGCTTGCAAGGCCATACATTTTGATACATGCGCTAAAAATCGTTCAATTCTGACTGGAGATTCTGACTGGGGATAAGGTTTCGAGCGGGAACGGCGATTGAGTCGTCCCACTCCACAGCACCTAGAGTGAATAGAGCGTCCCTTGCAGGAGGACGCTCTGTCATCCCTGCATTGTGCCTGGCTAGAAGATGATCTTTGCCCCCAATTGCAAACGACGTCTTCCTATACCGTCGGTGACAATGTTGCCGGCAAAAGTATCGCCGCCGTTCGGGTTGAAGGCGGTACTTCCGAACTGGTTAACACCATCTACGCTATTGACAGCATTATTTACGTTCTCAATCGGTATTCCCCGCCATTGATGGTTGAACAAATTGAATGCGTCGGCTTGCAGTTGTATCGTGACTCGTTCCGTCACTCGGGTGTTCTTATAAATACTCGTGTTGACTGTATTGATGGCCTGACCCCGTTCTGTATTGCGACCCACTCCCAAGAAAGGTGAACCTAGGATGGTAGCTGCGGTCGGATTGTTGACAATCCAGTGAGCCCCAGTGATAGGAGTGACCGCGCACTGGCTCGAACTCCCTCCACTTCCTACGCATCCAGCGTTGATGCTGGCCAATGTTCCAAAAGGAAGTCCCGCAGTGCCTATTGCTGCGGCCGGACATGTTACTCCAGTTCCGTCGCAATACTGGCCTACCGTATCGAACGGCAAACCAGCGTTACCCAAGATCGGCCGGCAAGCATCCAGCGCGCCTCCGGTAAAGTTAGTTGGGTCGCACAGTGACCCCGGTTGTGCATTCTGCTCTATGGTATAAGGCTGGCCGCTGGTATAGCGGTAGGTTCCATTGATCTTCCAACCGCCCATTACGTGTCCGAGGAAACCCGACTGCTGGTGGCGGAAAGGCAGATCGTATACCCAGAGCGCGGTAAACACATTGGGATAGTTGTAACTGCTCTGAGCCCGCTCCGCACTGGTAACGTCGAATGGATTCTGGGCAAGGGCGAAGACAGTCCCTCCGGCGGTCGAAAACGCTTCGGAAGCATTGTCGATCGTCCTGCTGTAGGTGTAACCAACCTCCCCAGTGAAGCCGTGCCAGTTCTGCACACGCAGTTGGGTTTGCAAACCGCCATAAATGGAATAGCCAGTGTTCGTGTACTGGATGACGCGGCTAAAGTTGCAATTGGCATATCCCACAGGATTTCCGGCCGTGTCCGTTCCTTGTGCACCGGGCAGCGCCGTATTTGTGCACGGTGTCAGACCGCCGGGTATCAGATTGCCGAAACCGGCGCTAACCAGGGGCAGAATATCTGGATTGCCATTGACCTCCTGGAAGTTCCCCAAGGTGTGGTTCCCCACGTAGCGAACCTCGGCGGCCATCTTGCCGCCAATTTGACGCTGGACACCGAGGTTCCACTGCTGTGAGTACGGGTTGCGGAAATTATTGCCAAACTGAAGTTCCGTAGCTACTCCCGGATTTCCTTTGGGAGCCAGCGGGAAAAGTGCGGAGGCAACATTGGAGCCGTCGATTGTAGAAACAGACGGCAAACCTGCGGCGCCCGTGCCGGCAGCGTTAGGAATCGTAGCCAGGTTTGTGAAAGGCGCGCTGCCTTCCACATTGGTTGCAAGGTTGTAGTAGGCAAAATCGTAGGCAATGCGGAACCCGCCGCGAATCACGGTCTGATTATTGCCCAGCAAAGCGGGAAGAATTTTCGGCGTCCAGGCAAAGCCCACAACCGGGCCGAAGTTGTGATAGTGATTCGGAAGTAGCGGTACAGTAGTCTGGCTCAGTGGAAGCGTGGTACTCCACAAAGGATTGGGCCCTGTCTGTTGCGCGATACTCTCACTGTGCAGCAGATTGCTCGCCTGCTGGTAGAAGTCCCATCGCAGCCCGAGATTTACGGTCAGGTTGTCTTTAATTCTCCAATCATCTTGAAAATACAAACCCAGGTCGTTCTCCTTAAATCTCAGGACAGGCTGCCCGTAGGCGACCTGGGTTTGCAGGGGCGTGTTCGAAATGAAATCGTTGAAGGTGTTGTAGATAAATACACCATTCGTCTCGAAAAGGCCAAAGTTCGGCGAGCGCTGGCGATCATACTCGCCGCCCCACTTCATCACATGCTTGCCATGGACCCGCGAGGCATTATCCTGCAGTTGGTAGACGTTGATGATGCGACCCTGCGGGAAAATGAGGTTTTCTCCGAAGCCCAACGATGCAGGATCTTCGATCTCGATGTCAGGTGTACAAGATCCGATGGTCGCCAGCACGCAATTGGGATAGGCTCCGCCATCGAATTCCGAGGTAGCGCGTGAGTAGCTGAATCGCACCTGATTTAAGAACTCGGGACTAAATGTGTGAGTGAGGTCAAGCCCAATTTGTTGGTTGCGGCCGGGAACATTGACGATCTGCCCCGCCGCTGTTCCTGCCGGGCCAAAAAAGGCCTCATTGGAGTTGATCGTCTGCTGAAATATGTAACGGGTAAAAAACCGGTCCTTGTTCGTAATCTGAAAATCGACGCGGCCCGTCGCCTCGTAATCATTAAAGGGCGACGATAGGAATCTCGTGAGCGTACCCATCTCAATGGGAGCACTCGTTCCCGTCGTCGCATCGGTAACCGCAACCTGCTGAATGTTGCTGAAGGTCGGATTTCCCAGGTTAATGGTCGTCGGACCGAATTGCGCCAGCGCTGCGACCGCGGGGTTGTTGGGGAAAGCCGTTTCTAGCTCCTGAATTCCCATAGCATCAGGCGTAAGAGACGAAGACGAACTGAAAGGATTGCCCGAAGTGCGCTGGCGCTCGAAGTTGGCAGATCCGAAGAACCAGATTTTATCCCGCTTGATCGGGCCTCCAATCGTGCCGCCGAACTGGTTTTGCACGAAGAATGGGATTGCCGGCTCAGCGCAACCCGTGGCTGTACTTTGTCCCGGAGCGCAGAAGCCCAGAAGGGGCGATTTTTCCTGGTTTTGCAGCGAATCGAAGTGATCGCCTTGCCAGAATTCGAAACCCGTTCCATGAAACGCGTTCGTCCCTCCCTTTGTAATGTAATTGACTACTCCGCCCATGTTGCGGCCGTACTCGGCGTCGAAATTCGTAACCACCTGCAACTCGGAGATCACATCCTGGTTGCCAAAGAAAATCGACGGTCCACCGATCGTGTTGTCATTATTATTCTGCCCGTCCAGTTGGAAGTTGTTGGAGCGAGCGCGTTGACCGTTGACGGACAATTCCGCTCCGTTGTTGTTACTGAAACCGCCACTTCCTGCCGTCGCCACCCCGGGAGTAAATAGAACAAAAGAATCGTAGGTGTTTCCCAACGGAACACTAGCCACTTGCTCGGTACTAAACGTTTCCGAAAGTTGATCGGTCGTGCTTTCGACAAGAGGAGCTGCGTCCTCGACAGTCACGACTTCGGCGGAACTGCCGAGCTTTAGATTGATGGGGCCAAGAGAAGTATCCTTGCCAACTTCCACCAGAACATTTTTCGCTTCGTAGGTGGAGAACCCTTTAGCCTCTACCGTCACCACGTACGTACCCGGAGGCAGCGATGGTAGCTGAACAACTCCCGCATCAGAACTCATGGTTGAAAACACGCGATTAGTTTCGCGTTGCGTGGCTCGCACACTGGCTCCGGTCACCACAGCACCTTGCGGATCTAATGCTGTTCCCGAGATCGATCCGGTTACAATGCCTTGTCCGACGACCAAGCCATTAGTGACGAACAACATGACAATCACCACAACCATTTGTTGGATATTGCTAGGCCTCATCCTCACAGTAAATCCTCCACCACTCAGATTGACATCCATGCAGGTACTACATAACCTGGAAGAAGTCCGTAGTTACTTAGTGTCGAAGATAATGCACGTAATACTCCGCAACTAGAACAGTACGTCACTTATAGTTTTTCATGGCTCTGCATAAGTCCTGTGCAATTGTTTTCTTCTACAAACAGCTTTATGGACTTTATCTCTACTACTTCCTATATAAATGTCGTTGCCGCATTGCTCGCGAGTAACTGACAAAACATTTTGCGGAAGTTAATCGCGAGTTGGTGACTGCTCCTTGCGGATCGGTGCTTGAGGAAATGGAGCTGCCGCTGGTTGAGATTTTTCGAGGTGACAGACACCCCTGACCCTATGGCTGCACTGGTATCCGTTACTATTCTTACTGCACGCCGATCTCTCGCCGTCAGTCGTAAGTTCAGGTTGGACAGAAAATCTGTGCGTCGCAGATCGATACGATCCGGAGCACCTACACTTTCTGTCACAACCGTGTTCACAACAATGCTGTTCTCGACTTAATTGTTACCGGTCGAAGGTATTGCGCTTTGATTGTTGGTCCGTGCCAGCACTGTCAACTGCCTTGGTGTCGCCATGTTATAGACGCCCGCCGGGGTCCGAATCGCGCTGAGAACATATCGTCCATTTATGTGCTCGAAGCGTAGGATTGGCTGACCGTCAGAGACAGAACCATCCTCAAACGTTAGGGGGAGCAGAATCGCACTCCATTTGTCATAACTACTGATCACTAGCTCTCGATTAACACGAGAAGCACGACTTATCTCGTATTGCCCTGCTGGGAGCGTAGCGCCGCCGGCAACGAACTTGAAGGGTACTGTCACAACCACCTTGTCGGCATCTTGCGCGTGAGCTTTTATGCCAATACCGGATACACACGCTAATATAAGTACTGCTGCGAAATACGACCTCTTCATGATTTCTCCTTATTGAGACTATGTTGAATAGTTTGCCATTGATAACTGCGCTCGCGAGACTTTACTTTGCGAGTGAATCGAGAGCCACTTATCGGATGGTTTTAACGATCTATGTGAGTTAGACGCGGCGAATGAAGGACGGGATACTGGCAGGATGTCAAATAATTGTTAACTTTACTATTAGTGTTCGAAAGCCAAGGGCAACAACATTACACGCACAGTTGTTTCAGGCCGCCTCATGGAATTGAGATCGGTTGACTCTATGTTGTTGCATTGCGCGCTGCGAGCAGCTGACAAAACAGTTTGTGAAGGTTGGTCGCGAGAGTTCAGCCCTCTAACACTAGACAATCGATACCTGGTGGGTGGAGTTCCGATGCACGAGAACAACGCCGGAAATGCGAAATCATGATCGCGGGTACTCCGCGCGCGGCATCGAAGAGTCGTTCTTTCCCCGCGTGTGCGAAGAGCGGATGCTCCGGCTCGCCGACAAAACATTCCATCGTGTGCCCGAGCTCGAATCCGGCGTGGCAAAACACTGCGACCATTTCCATTGCGGAATGGGGCACGGCATCAATCTGTAGCGCGTCTTGGCCATCCCGAAACCCCGCGCGCCAGCCGGTGGCGTAGGCCGCGGGGTGAAGACCTGTGATGAAGAGATCCGCAGACTGCTTCAGCACGCGCGACCACTCCGCCGCAACTTCGCTCATGTTTCTAATATGCTCCACCGCAAAGGAACAGATAGCCAAGTCAAACACATCGCTCGGAAACGGAAGCTGCAGGCAGTCGGCTCTGGCCAATCGTCCCGTCATTGCGGCCTTCTCTTGCGCCATGGCCAGCATGGCCGCCGACGAGTCAATCCCAAAGCCCGACGCGGGTTTTGCGGCCAACAACTTCTCCAACCAGCGCCCGGTCCCGCATGCCAGATCGAGGACGCGCTTCCCGGCGAGGTCCGGAATCAGCGGCAGAAGGCAGCGCTGTTCCAAGGCGAGGAGTGGGTTCGGTGTTTGGTCGTAAGTAGCCGCCCAGCGCGCGTAACCCTCTTCGACCGAAACGCGGCGGGGGATCGAGCCAGATCCAGAGAGCTGCCGATCGATAGTCGGCGTGATCGTCGGCGCGATTGTCGTCACGACCGGGGAACCGCCACTCACAAGCTCTCCGCCTTCGGCCTGCGAAGATCGATCATGCGCTGGGTCCACTTCAGTTCGAATGGCGCCGAGTAAACTCCGAGCTTGTAGCGCCACGCGCTCAAGGCCTGCAACGTCATTCTTCCCCATTTCGGAAGGCGGATATCCTGCACCGTGGGCCAGCGCGAAGAGACGACCAGTTCGAAATTGTCGATCAGTTGCTTGGTACTGGGCCGCAGCCAGGGTGTTTTCGGATCCTTCTGCGTGGCGAAACGCTGCCAGCGCTCGGTCGCCCACTCATCGGGGGTGTCGGGAAGTCTAACTTTGTCTTCGACATTCCCATACATCTGCGTTCGCTGCGGAACCGGCGTGTAATGTTCCACCACAATTTCGCAGTCCGGATTCAGATGCTTCAACTGGCGAATAAATTGAATGCACTCCTGGGTGTCGCCTTCCGGGTCTTTGGGGTTGCCGAAGATAATCGAGAACTCGGGAATGATGTCGAAGCGGCGTATGCGGGAAGCGAGCGCCAGCGTATCTTCCGCTTTAAGGTCCTTCTTCATTTCTTTCAGGGTCTGATTGTTGCCCGATTCCGCCCCGAAAAAAATCATCTTGCAGCCCGCTCGCCGGATCGCTTCGAAGGTGGCATCGGAATAAGACATCAGGATGTCGGAGCGGCCCTCGCACCACCACTGCATGTTCAGTGGCGCCATGCGGTCGACGAGTTCCCGCGTGTGGTTCTCGCGCAGGAAGAAGTTGTTGTCGTAAAACTGGACAGCATCGACACCGTAGCTCTGCGCCAGATGGCGTAGGACGGCTTCGGTGCGCTCCGGCGCCTCCATCTTTTCGCGGCTTCCGGAAAAATTCACGACGCCACAGAAGTTGCAGCGGAAGGGACAACCGATGCTCGCCTGATGCACCGCAGTGCGCCGGCCGAGAAATGTCGGGAGTAGATACTTCTCCACCGGAAGCCGATGGTAGGGCAACCAGGGAAAAACATCCGGCGCCTTCATGGGGCGCTCTGGATTGTGGCGCGCTCGCCGGTCGGAGCCTTTGTCTTTATAGGAGAGGCCGGCAATGTTCTGCACCTCTTTATTCTCTCGAAGAGCACTCAACAACTCAAGAAAGGTGAGCTCCCCCTGACCGCGCACCGCAAAATCAACGTAGTCCGCATTGAGAACCGCCGCCGTATAGTTGGTGGCGAAATAGCCTCCCCAAACGATGGTTACATGCGGGAAGCGCGCTCGAATCTCGCGGCAGGTGGAGACCGCGCCAACCGTTTGTGGTCCGGGCATCACCGACACGGCCAACATCTCGACCGCGTGCTGTTGAATCAGGGTCGCAATCGTTTCGGTAGGGTGGAGATCGAGGTTTCCATCCACGATCGCATATTCCTCCCGGCCCTCCAGAACCGCGGCAATCGAGAGAATGGAAAGCGGCAAGCGGCGGTTGCGATATCGTGCCGCCTTCGGATTGTAGAGAATGATCATTTCACCACGACTCACGACAACCGGTTTCGATTTCTATGCCGCTCAGTCCACACCGCGTTGCCCGGCTAGCAACTCGGCGCGGGCGCCGGTTCCATTACTTTTGCGTCCACACTCGGCTTGGGCAGCTTCACAATATTCTTCAAGGTTCGATTAACCCAGAGTTCCACCGGGAGGCTGTAAAAGTCATGATCTAAGCGCCAGCGCGCTGGATAAGCCGTCAGATGCTGAATGGCCTTTGCGATTCGTCCCGGCCCTTTGGCGGCGATCGGCGCCCGATCGAATGCGATGCGGAGATAATCGCGCATGGTTTGCACTCGTTGATGATCTTTGCCCTTGAGCCACGGCAGCGTCGTGTAGCGCGGAAAGTAGTCAATCCAGCCCTCCAAAGAGGTAGGAACATCAATGCCGAGTTTCGCCGCCTGGGAAAACACGGGAGAGCCGGGATAGGGGGTGAAAATATTGGTCCAGAATTCCGCTCCGGGGAAGCGCCGGCACACATCCATCATGAAGTTGACGGTTTCGCGTCTTTCTTTTGGTCCTTCCCCAGGGTGACCGAAAATAATGTTGAACGACGGGATGACGTTGGCGCGAAGACAGCGCTCGGTCGACTCGTAGATGTCAGCGAGCACCTGGAAATCCTTGTTCATGTGTTTCATCACGGTGGGCGACGCGGTCTCAATGCCCTGGCAGACCTGGTGCATGCCGGAGCGGCGCAGCAGAGAGAGTTCTTCAACGCTCAGGCGAGCCGTCAAGTTGGTGGTTGCCTGGACGCTCCATTTGAATTTTGCCCCCGCTCGCACCAGCCCTTCGGCGATCTTGAGCGCGCGCTCGAGATCGACCAGAAAGTTGTCGTCCGCCATCCACAGCAATTCCAGCCGGTAGCGACGCGTGAGTTCCATCGTCTCCTCGACGACTTGATCGACCGGAAGCGCGTTCCACTTGCGGCCATACACGGCAGCATTGGTGCAATACGAGCAGTTGAACGGGCACGCGAGGCTGGAAACGTACATGGCCCAGCGCCGTCCGCAGACGCGCTCGTAGCCATCGAAGTCCGCAAGCTCATATGCCTTCCGCGGCATCTTGGTCAGTTGCTTCAAAGGCCGCTCGGGCGTAAGTACAACCTGGTTGTCGCGCTTGAAGCCGATCCCCAGAACATCGTCAAGCGGTTCATCGCTCTGCAAGCGCTGCACCACCTCCAACATGCTGTCTTCGCCCTGAGCGCGCACGATGATGTCCACGTACTCAGCTTCGATGGTCTGCTTCGGCAATAACGATGGATGCCAGCCGCCCAGGATTACGGGGAAGTCGGGATCCCACGCCTTGACCGCCTTGGCGACCGCCACGGTCTCCCGGATCATCGGTCCAGTAACCACCGAAATTCCGAGGCAAAGCGCATCCTTCACTTCTTCCAACACGCGCCGCATATAATCGGGTGTGATTGTGGAATCGATGATTCTGATTTCGTAGCCCGCTTCCAGTAGCGGAGTGGAAATCGCCAAAATTCCGAGCGGGGCCGTGGCCTCAATACTGGAGAACGACGCGACAAAGAATACGATCTTGTTCGACGACTTCACGCCTGCACCTCTCAAGCCTTTGTAGACGCTAATACGCTAGCAGGCGCATAAAGCGCGAATGTCATGAATTTGTCAACATCATGCAAAATGAATTAGTGATGCAGTTTGAATTCGAACTGTGCTGCTAGCCAAGATTCAGCTCTTCCTTCTCGTAGATGGGTCAAGCTCGACGCGTGGTTAGCTCGCGCCAATGGAGGGCGATGGTGGGAATCAGAATGGCCATCAGCGTAATCACGATGATTGCCATAGCGAAGCCAGGGGCGCTAAAGCGGTTCCAGGCCGGAATCGGCTGCAACACCCGGGTGCCAACAAAGGTAAATGTCACGGCGTAGGAGCGGATCATCCACTCGCGGTGTTGCTGGAAGTGTCGATTGCGCGCCATGAGGAAGGCAGCTGCTGTGACGACCATCCATGTGCCGGCCTGAACGACAATGGCCGCGACAAAGTAGAGATCATGGTATTCACGGTGCGTGTTGGACATAAGAATGGCGAGTGGGGCAGCAATGAAGACTGCGACAACATAGACGCGGCCAAGCACTCTATGAAAGGTAGGCGCTCGACGGCGGACTCGGCTGGAAAACTGAAGCGGGCCGCTGAGCATCGCAACAATGCCAGCCAGAACGTGTGGGACGATCAGAAAGGGAATTGTCGATAGATACGCCCGCTCGTCCGCTTTGCGCAGCATCGGGATCTCGCTGTAAAAGAGGACTGAGAGGGTCATTCCACCCATAACGGCCCACAGCGCGGGTTTCAGCCAGCGGCGCGAACTGGAGGGAACGGAAGTTTGTGTCGTCGCCAAGCTAGCCGTCATAACCGCTCCGGTAGAGTATAGGTTCCCCGCTCTTATCAACTTCAGGCGATTCGCGCTTGTTCTCTCCACGACTGGTAGAACCCATGAATGAAATGCAGTTGCAATCCATTGGACCGCCGTTGCTCCGCGAGGGTGGAGGCGAGAAATAACTTGTGACTACCCATATCCCTAACTGTCTCAATTTGCATCTCTCGCACCCGCACTGAAAATTGAGGCACCGGCAACCGGAATGATGGCGAGGCTGTCGTAGCGAACGCAATATGGCTCCATTCCACGGACCTCCTTTTGTGATTCTTGCCCAGTTCGTAGGCCAATTGAGTCTGTTCTATGGGTATGTCGCTCAGCGCGATCCTTCGCGAGTTCTCCATGAGTGACGCCGGGCTGCTAGTGGCGTGGAGCGCGAGAGAAAAATAACCATCCGCAAAACTGCCGATAAGATCCATCGGAAAAATGTTTCCTGCACCTTGGTCCATCACACTCACCAGAACCACGGGGCGTGGGCAGATATAAAAGGTGAACAGGCAATCCAGTTCTCGCTGCGACAAACGAATGTCGGATGCAGTCGATCGGCTTCCGGAACGCCACTTCTGGTACTCGTGGTATAGGTGGCGCGCCCACTGTCTCGGTTTCGGCAAACAGTAATTCGCAGAATGCACCGCTCGGAATAAATGTAGTTGCGCGGTCCCAAGCGAGAGCGTGTCCAGCCACTCGAGGCTGATTTCGCCAAGTATTCGTCGATCCGCATTCTGTTCTCGAAATACCAGTACTGGGTGGCGATCGGTAGCAACAGGCCGGCTCTCGCCACTGTCTGCGCCAATTCCGATCACGAGCGGTTGCGTGCCGGCAATAACGTTTGTAGCAGTGACATCGCGCGGAGCGCCAATGCCGTGCAACCAGACACTGATTTCAGACTGCGGGGCAGTCAGCCCCACTGCGCACTGATGAGGAAAGGCAGCCGGCCCTAAAACGAGCCGCTTGATGATTTCCCGGCCTGGGCGCCACTGTGTATCGCCGCAACTTTGGGGATGTGCCGGCACTCGTCATCCTTCCGTGCGCTCGAATTGCAACAGGACACAATCGCCCATTGACCTTACAAGAGGCAGACAGCCAATGCGGCCATCTAAGTTTGCCAAACGATTGAGGACCCAAGGAAACTGTTGCGCCAAATGTTCCAAATAAGATGGCGGCAAAGTGATGCCGATTCCTTGCTGTTTTTTCAGTCGGAAGCTTGGCGCAAAAATCCTAGCCAATTTGCGCACCGACGGATAACGCACATTCACTACCGCATCTTCGGCGATACGGCCTACCGTGACTCTTTTGAATCGCAGAAAAGCCCTGCGCGGATTTCCGTGAGCCATGTACCACGCGATCTCCCATGGAACGAATCGGCCAATCATGCACAAAACAAGCCGGGCGCCAGGCCTGAGAAGTCTCGCCAGCTTTTGCGCGACGGTCGGGAGATCGTCCACGCAATTCAATCCAGAAAAATTAGAAAAGGCGCCATCGAATGAACCTTCTTTCCCCAGCACCTCGATGTTCTCCGTCGCCAGAGCGCGGAAGTCAACCATCCCGCTGCCCTTCATCAGGCTGGCGCGTCTCTGAGCGAGTTCGATCATCCGTGGAGCTATATCGCAAGCCAATACTTTTACTCCGCGATTGGCCAAAAAGACGGCATCGATCCCTGTGCCGCAATTCAGTTCAAGAATGCGCTGTCCGACGGTAAAGACTTTCTCGATCTCTCTCCAGATGGATTCTCGTTGCGCTCGCCCAATCAGTGTGTTGGCAAAATCCAAGTCATAAGTCTCGGCGGCGGCATTCCAGTACGCCTGAGCAGAATCAATTGACCGAGCGTTCATTGCGTTTCTCTGCGCCAGTATGCGTGACGTTCTGCGCCTCTCCAGCCCTCAATGGAAGCTAGCAGGCACAGAAACCCCGAATGTCACGCCTTTGTCAAGAAATTGCAAAAATCAGCAACGCCCTCCCTTCGGCATCGAGAGAACCGCGAGGGTCCGCTGCGCTCTCCAGGCGAGGTTTGCGGGACGCAGGCTTTGCCTCGAATCTACAGAATGAACTGCGAGCGAATGGATTTCCGCCGCCCGGCGCCGTTCGAGAAGTGACGAGAAGTTGACACGGCCCTGACAATTGCCCCTCCCGCTGCGATTACTATTCGGGCAATTGATTCCCGGTTCGGTGAGGTTCGGTTGCCAGGAAAACACAAAGTCGTACTTTTTTACCCGCCTTACGACGGCCCCCCGTTGAGCGCGCCTTTGTGTCTGCTCGCGCTGGCATCACCGCTGTTGCAGGCCGGATTTGAAGTCAAGTTGATCGACGATATCACCTCACCCGATTTCGAGAGTGAAATCCTCCGCGAGACCAGCGATGCACTCTGCCTTGGCATTTCTGTCCTCACCGGCCCAACGATTGGATCGGCGATTCGCATCGCCAAAGCGGTGAAGAGGACCCGCCCATCTTTGCCGATAATCTTCGGTGGGTGGCATCCGACGCTTGCTACCGAGCAGACACTTCAGGCGGATTTCGTCGATGCGGTGGTGCGAGGTCCGGGAGAGTTAACGTTCCTGGAAGTTGCGCAAAGATTGGCGGATGGACAGGAACTGCACGGCGTGCGGGGCCTGTCTTTTAAGGAGAAGGCGAGTAAAGACAAGGCGGGTAAAAACGAAGCGGGTACAGGCAAAGCGAGCATTCACCATGAGCCTGAGAGACGCGTGGCGAACATCAACGACCTCCCTGCGCCGGCCTTTCATCTCGCGAACTTTGACGCCTATGCCGCTGCCGTTGGCTTCAGGCAATTGTCCTACACCACCAGCGTGGGGTGCCCCTATGCCTGCAATTACTGCACCGACATGGTGTTTTACAACCGCCGCTTCAACGCCTATCGGGCGGATCGGGTAGTGAGCGAGCTTGCCGATCTGGTATCTCGGTATGGCATCCAGGAAGTAGCGCTCTTCGATTCCAATTTTCTGGTTGATATCAAGCGAGCCCTCGCGATTGCGCGTGGCATCGTCGATAGTGGCGTCAAATTTCGCTGGGATTTCCAGGCGTCAACGGATTTCCTGTGGAGAATGAGCGACGACGACGTTCGCTTATTGGGCGAGAGCGGTGTTTCCCATATGGGCTTTGGCACGGAGTCCGCGTCTCAGTCTGTGCTGAAGCTGATGAATAAGCACCACCAGAACGTGGAGCAAATGGTGCAGACCGCTCGCAAGGCTCATCTCGCTGACATTCGCGTCACCTTCAATGTCATTCTCGGATACCCCGGAGAAACCGAGGCTGATCGCCAACAAACTTTTTCCATAATGAGCGACATTGCTCGGGAATACTCCAACGTCAGTTTTTCGCCGAATATCTTCACTCCTTACCCGGGAATTCCAATTTGGCCGCAATTGAAAGAAATGGGTTTGCGCGAGCCACAGTCTCTGGAGGAGTGGCAAAGCCTGGCGCTCGGACGCAATGTTCTTCCCTGGTTGCAAGGCGAGGAATTGCGACGGCTGCGCCGCAGTCTGGAATATTTCTTGCTCAATAATCAAATCCGCAAAGCCACGCAAAACAAAGCGTGGCTGCGCGAGAGATTTCGCCAGGCACTGGGCGCGCCCATCCGGTGGCGTATCGGAAAAAACCGCTATTCCTTTCCCTGGGAACTTTGGATTTCGCGCGTCGCACAGCGCGTGGTGACACGGCGATCTCTATTAACCGGGCAAAAGCTGGCGGAGAGAATGCAGGAAGTTTGTTGATTCCTAATATGCGTCATTTTTTTAGTGCGTCGTTTTTTTAGTGCATAGGGGGCCGACGTGGCGGACGTTCTACTGACTCACTCGTACCATCTGTTTTACGACCGAAAACAAACTCGCAAGATGCAGCCTTATCCGCCGCTCGGCACCCTCTATGCGGCAGCGACCCTGCGCAGCCTGGGCATCTCGGTCGCGGTGTTTGACACCATGCTCAACGACCCCGAAAAGGGATTCGAAGCGGCCCTTGCTCGACATCGCCCAGCGCTGGTAGTGGTTTACGAGGATAACTTTAACTTTCTTTCCAAGATGTGCCTTACCCGAATGCGGGAAGTTGCATTCCAGATTCTTGCTGCCTCCCAAAAAGTAGGCGCTACCGTTGTGATTAACGGCTCCGATGCCTCGGATCATGTTGAGGACTATCTCCGGAACGGTTTTCGTTGCGTGCTGCTGGGCGAGGCCGAATTCACATTGTTAGAAACTGTGCAGCAATTGCTGAGAGATAGAAAAGCGGCGCTGGCCGGAATCGCCGGTCTCGCCTATCTATCGCCGACAACGGGAGAAGTTGTTCGGACCGCGAGGCGTAGCCAGTTACGCCATCTGGACGCTTTGCCATTTCCGGCGCGCGATCTGATCGACACGAATCAATATCGCGATGCTTGGAAATCCGCGCACGGATATTTCTCTCTCAACCTCGTTGCCAGTCGTGGTTGTCCGTATCGCTGCAACTGGTGCGCCAAGCCAATCTATGGCGACACATTTTCGGCGCGGTCGCCCCGAAGCGTTGCGGAGGAGATGCGCCAGCTGAAGCGCGAGTACAACGCAGAGCATCTGTGGTTCGCCGACGATATTTTCGGCCTGCAAGCGAAATGGGTGCTGGAATTTGCCGACGCGGTCGAGACCCTTGACGCTGCCGTTCCTTTCAAGATGCAGTCCCGTGTCGACCTGATGGCGCCCACCACTACCGTGGCACTGCGTCGCTCAGGCTGTGCCGAAGTGTGGATGGGAGTGGAGTCCGGATCGCAGAAGATCTTAAATGCGATGGAAAAAGGCATTCGCGTAGAGCAGGTCGCCAGGGCGCGCGAGAATCTCCGCAAAGAGGAAATTCGTGCCTGTTACTTTCTGCAATTTGGTTATCCCGGCGAGACTTGGGAAGACATCAAGAGCACGGTTGACCTGGTGCGGGATACGCGCCCGGACGACATCGGCGTTTCCGTGGCGTATCCACTGCCAGGAACCAAGTTCTTCAAGCAAGTGCAGGCGCAGCTGGGGACGAAGACCAATTGGTCCGACAGTGAGGATCTCTCCATGATGTTCCAGGGAGCCTACAGCGGCGAGTTCTATCGTGCTCTGCACGATGCGCTGCACGCGGAAGTTGATTCCTGGAATGGAAGAGCCGGCGGGAATGGAGGGCGCGAATTGTGGGACAGAGTGGTGCAACTCGAACGGACGAGCCATATGCCAAATCCCACGAAGCTCGAGGATTTTCACGCCGGAGGCCTAGTGCAATTGCAATTGCAGTCTGACTACAACTAACAGGGCTCGCCAGGCGCTGCAAGATTTCGCTGAGGATATATAGAGGATATGGACCTGCTTCTCACGCACGGTTATTTCTTATTTGAAGATCCAAAGGAGCTTCAGATCATGAAGCCATATCCTCCTTTGGGCATTCTTTACATTTCCTCGCATCTGCGCAGAAAAGGATTTCAGGTAGAAGTTTTCGACTCCACCTTCCGCTCCCGCGACCAGCTATTTGAAATTCTACGGCAAGGACCCCCGGCAGTCCTCGGCGTTTATGCCAACTTGATGACTCGCTCCAATGTGCTCGAAATCTTGTGCGCGGCAAGAGAATCGGGTTGGCGGACCGTGGTTGGGGGACCGGAACCGGGCGCCTACGTCGCGGAATATCTCGACGCTGGAGCGGATGTCGTTGTCCTTGGTGAGGGAGAAGTGACCACCGAGGAACTGCTTCCCGTGTTACGGGCTGGTTCCCGAGAATCGCTGCAGCGAGTGGATGGCATCGCCTTTCGCGACTCCGACGGAAACATCATTCAGACGAAACCGCGAGAACAGTTGCGCGATATCGACGCCCAGCCCTGGCCGGATCGCGAAGCCATCGATGTGGGACAGTACGTCGCAACCTGGCGCAAGCATCATGGCACGGGTTCGGTTTCGCTGATCACCGCCCGCGGCTGCCCTTATCACTGTCGCTGGTGCAGCCACCAGGTATTCGGCAAAACTCATCGCCGCAGAAAGCCGGCATCGGTGGCCGACGAACTCGAATGGTTGATCAAACGATATCAGCCGGACATGGCATGGATGGCCGACGATGTGTTCACCATTCATCCTGGTTGGCTCTCGCAGTATGCCGACGAACTTAAACGCCGGCGCCTGCGGTTACCTTTCGAATGTATTTCGAGAGCGGATCGCCTGAACCCAAGAGTCGTCGAAACTCTGGCGGAGATGGGTTGCTTTCGCGTCTGGATTGGTTCGGAGAGCGGCTCGCAACGAGTGCTGGACGCAATGGAGCGCGGCGTGACGGTCGAGCAGGTTCAGTCCGCAGTAGCGCTGTGCCGATCCCGCGGTATTCAAACCGGAATGTTTCTGATGTGGGGATATGAGGGCGAGGAACTCGAGGACATTGAAGCCACCGTCCAGCACGTAAAGCGAACGAACCCCGACATTTTCTTTACGACAGTGGCGTATCCGATCAAAGGCACGCCCTACTTCGCGGAAGTTGCAGGAAGGGTCGAGGCGCCCAAGCCCTGGAATGTGAGTTCCGATCGGGAGTTTCGCGTACGGGGCCGCCACTCGCGCCGTTTCTACAGCTTCGCGGATCGCTTGCTTCGCTCCGAGGTGGAGATCGAAAGGATGCAGTCGAAGGAAGAAGTCGATCTGCCGGCCATTTACAAGTTACAGTCCGAGGCTGCTTTTGCCCGTGAGGGACTGCAGGCGTCGATTTCCGAGAAGGAGGTATGAGCATGTCGACGCTGCCAGCAGAATTGACGCAGGCTCCTTTCGACGCGCTTGCCGAAGGCTACGACCAGGGGTTCACATTTTCGAGGATCGGCCAAGCCCAGCGTGCAGCTGTATGGCAAGAACTCGCTCGTACGTTCCACTCGGGCAATCGTGTTCTGGAGATCGGATGCGGCACAGGTATCGACGCCTGTTTCCTGGCCGAACGCGGGGTGAAAGTAATCGCGTGCGACAGCTCACCGGCGATGGTTCGCGTGGCCGCGCGACGAATTCGAGAAATGGGCGCCAATGCCAATAACATCGACTTGCGTCTGCTGACCGCTGAGAACCTGGCCGCGATTCAGCACGAGGCTCGGTTCGATGGCGTCTTTTCGAATTTTGCCGCGCTCAATTGCGTGGAAGACTTACACGCGGTCGGCAAAAACCTCGGCTGTCTGCTCAAGCCGGGGGGGACGGCGCTTCTGTGTTTCCTCGGTCCTTACTGCTTCTGGGAGATTTGTTGGTATCTGCTCAAAGCCAAACCGCACAAGGCATTCCGGCGCTGGCAGTCTGCGGGCGTCAACGCCATGCTGGCGCCCGGTTCGAGCGTTCAGGTGCGCTATTACGGTGTTCGATCGCTTGCGCGGATCTTCGCACCGTCATTGCGGCTCCGCTCGTGGAGGGGAATCGGCGTCATGGTCCCGCCCAGCTATGTTGAGTCCGCTGCCAGGCAGTTTCCAGCACTTCTGAAACTTGCGGAGTGGTGTGATCGTCTGTTGGCGAGTTGCCCGGTCCTTCGCGGTTTTTCCGATCACATTCTGCTGAAATTCGAGCGGATCCAGCCATGAGCGCCCTGGTCACAACCATCACCAGCATCAGTGAAGAGACACGCCTGCAGAAATCTTCTCACCACATCGATTCTCTGCCGGTAGTCGTGCTCTCGCCCCACAACCAATGCAACTGCCGCTGCGTGATGTGCGACATATGGAAGATTCGTGAGTCGAAAGAGATCACGCCCGCGCTTCTGGAGACTCAGGGCGATTCGTTTCGCAAGCTTGGAGTGCGCTGGGTGGTGTTGAGTGGGGGCGAACCGCAGCGCAATCCCCAACTTTGCACTTTAGCGCGGATGCTCCACGACCTCGGTATTCGGGTGACGATGCTGACCGCCGGCACGCTTCTTTCGGCGGAAGCGGAACTTCTAGCAGGTGTCATCGACGATGTGATCGTTTCGCTCGATGGTCCCGCTTCGGTGCACAATCGCATACGGAGAATTCCGCTTGCCTTCGAATTGCTCATGGATGGAGTGCAGGCTTTGCGGCGCTTCCGCCCCGAAATCGTGGTACGGGCCCGGTGTACCGTTCAAAGGGAAAATCACGGCTCCTTGCGCGCCACCGTGCAATCGGCCAAAGATCACGGGCTGAATTCGATTTCCTTTCTCGCCGTCGACGCTGTTTCGGACGCCTTCAATCATCCGCACGGTTGGACTCAACCTAAGGCCGATTCCGTCACGCTCGATGTCCAACAAGTCGAGATTCTCGAAAGAGAAATGGAAGATCTCATCCACGAATACGCATCCGATCTGAATTCGGGCTTCGTCGTGGAGACGGCTGCGAAGTTGCGGCGGATTGTCCGGCAGTTTCGTGTGTATCTGGGCCAGGCGCAGCCTGTAGCTCCGCGCTGCAATGCACCATGGGTTTCAGCGGTGGTCAGTGCAGAGGGCGACGTCCGACCGTGTTTTTTTCATCCCGCCTTCGGGAATATTCACGACTCCAGTTTGCAGGAGATCGTGAATAGTCCACAGGCGCTGCGATTCCGTGACGGACTTGATATCGCGAATAATCCGATCTGCCAACGGTGCATGTGTTCTCTCCACATTCCGCAAGGCGATTAGCGAAGAGATCTTTCAGCCGAAATTACCCAGGGTCAAAGGAGAAATGTAAAAGTCATGTTGGTCAGGAATTCGTTAACAAAACTTCTGTTATCGGTGGGCTTGATGCCTGCGGCAATCACGATTGCCATCGCACAGGTCCCCTCCCCGGCGCCGGCTGCGGCGCCTTCTCAGCCCGCCGTCAGCGCCAGTGACCTAGGGGTTACGTTCTTGTCAGGATCGGCTTCGCAATTGGTGATCGAACGCAATGGCAAGCGCTATCTTGTGGACATAGCCACCAATTCCATCCGCGAGCAAGACGCCACCACCGCACAGGTTTCCACGCCTGCCCCTACTCCTCCGGCGGAGACGGTATCGAGTTCCAAAACGTCCGCGGTAGCGGACACGGAAAAGAAGAAGACCGTCGCTAAGATCTACACTCCGGGAGACGACTCCTTATTTAGTGTGCCAACCGGACGCCGCCTGGAACGGCATGGGTTCTATGTGAACTTTACGCATCGTTTCCCCTACGAACCGGCATTCACCACTCCCGGCCGCGGCGACACCTTGTTTGGATTGGATGACTTTTCCGTCTCGTCCTTCGGCCTGCGCTATGGAGTGACCTCGAGGCTCTCGGTAATGGCATACCGCTCACCCAGTGTAATCGGGCGACCGATCGAACTCATGGCCGCTTACAATTTCCTCGATGAGCGAAACGGCAAGCCTTTCAACGCAGCACTGAGATTTTCGGTCGACGGTCAGAATGACTTCGGCTCCAACTATACGGAGAACTTTGAGTTGGTTACTTCCCGCAGTATCGGCCACCGCGCTCAGCTCTACGCCACGCCGACGCTCTCGATTCATCAGCGTCCGTTGCTTGCGAATCCTAATAACGCTCTCGCCGACGATGTTCCAAACCAACCTTGCGGCGCTCCACTCGCGGTGGATCTTCCTGCCTCATTCCAAGCCCGGCCTTGTGCGAACACCTTCTCACTCGCAATGGGGACGGCGGTTGATATTCGTTCGAGCGTTGCTATCATTGCCGAGGCCATACCGACTTTGGTCAACGGGAATGAGCTGGCCATTCACCGGCCAGAATTTTCCTTTGGCATCCAGAAGAGACTCTGGCGGCATGCGTTTACCCTTGGCTTCACGAACAGTCCAGGCACCGTCGTCTCCGAGCGCTCCGGGACCAACGCGACATTCACGGGCGATCCCAGCGCCGACAAACCGTCGAAGGTTTTTATCGGATTTGACCTGACTCGACAGATCTATTGATTTGGCCAGGCGGCTGGACGCGTTTCGACCGCACGGCACGGGCGAGCCCGGTTTCGACAGGCCATTCGTTGGTGGGAGGAGATCAGGACTGAAGCCCTCTACAGAGTTTGCCACTCCAGTTCGATACTTGACGCCGGTCATCTTGACGGATCAGGCCAGGACTTGGCTTATTCTATTCACCCTGCTTGCCTGCGGCATCTTCCTGTATCTGGAGGTGTTCGTACTTCCTGCGACGCCTCGTCTGGCGATCGGTGATCAGTCAATTTACCTGCACAACGCCACGCGAATGCTCGAAGGACAAATCATCTATCGCGACTACGACCATTTCACCCTGCCCGGCACAGACGTCCTTTATGCGGCGCTTTTCAAGCTGTTTGGAGTCAGAGCCTGGATCCCTCAGGCAATGTTGGTCCTGATCGGCGTGGTCACCGCTTGGCTGTGTAGCGTGATCTCTGGAAAGGTGTTGGCCGGAGGAACTTTGTTCCTCCCCGGTTTTTTGTTTCTCACGCTTCCATTCAGCAGTTACCTAGACGCAACCCATCACTGGTACAGTGCGCTTGCCGCTATTGCGGCGCTGGCAATCGCTATCGAGAAAAGAACTGTCGCCCGCATGGCATGGGCCGGTACGCTCTGGGGATTAGGCACATGCTTCAGTCAATCTATGGTTCTGGGTGTCATCGGTTTCGCTTTGTTCTTGCTGTGGGAACGGCAACGAAGCGCCGAACGGCGGGGCTTGCTGCTTAAGAAGGAGGCAGGTCTCCTTGGTGGTTTTTTTGCGACCGTTGCCATCTTCAGTTCCTATTTCCTGTGGAAGGCGGGTTTGAAACAGTTTCTTTATTACACGGTTGTCTTTGTCGCTAAGTATTATTCCGCCGAACAGTGGAACACATGGCGAGCCTATCTAAGGGGAGCACCTTCCATTCATTCGTGGCCGAACTGGCCTGACCTGGCCGCCTGGCCCTTTATTCATGTCCTCATTCCCTTTATATATATTCTCTTCGTCCTGTACTACTGGCGTGCAGCTCCATCGCGATCGGAAGTGCCTTGGGAGCGATTGATGCTGATCAACGTCACCGGGCTATCGATGTTTCTAGCAATCTCTGCCGCCCCAGCGTACAACCGGCTATATACAGTTTCCCTCCCTGGGATTGTTCTTCTCGTGTGGTTCACATGTGCGTTCGTTCCGGTTAAGAAAATTCTTTTGCCAATCCTATGGACGGCGATCGTAGTTTTGGCCATCCTGAAGCCGATCGTTACGCAAACGCGCTGGAAAGGTTATCTCAATCTTCCCACCGGACGTACCGTCTTTTTCCAGCCCGAGTATTACGAGAAGGCCAAGTGGTTGGCGGAACGGACCCAGCCGTCAGACTATTTCTTCGGCAATACTTCTCTTTTTTTCGCCCTCCGGCTCCGAAATCCCTCCCGCGTGCCGTTTCTGAGTGCGACGGACTATTCCAGGCCCGAAGAAGTTCGGGACGTTGTGCAAACACTGGAAGAACATCGGGTAACATTCGTGAGTCGCTTCCCTGGGTTGGATGATCCTGTTAACAACGCGGGTAATCATCTTGTTCCTCTGCAGCTCTATCTCCACGACCATTACCATGTCGGAAAGAAGTTTTCGAATGGAGATGAATTCTTGGAACGCGACAGAGTGCCGAGCTCATCTCCATCAGTCGTTGACCTTGGTCCGGGGAGCCCGGAAGCTGTAGCCCCGAGCCACGCCGCCGCGCCGCAAACAACGAAAGGAGCGAACGAGATTAAAAACTGATTCCTAATTACTACCAGGCCGCGGTCTGGTTCACTCGGCGAATGCGGATACAAGTCACCGCTTGGACTGTGTACGACGGTCTTTCTCGCAGACGCTTCAAGGACCTCCCGCCGATCCCGTTCGACCATGGCTGCCTCACCCTCCAACTCGAGCTTCAGCCGCGCAACGCGTTGGTTAGCGGTGCTTGCGCTGATATTTTTTCTTGCAAGGGCATTTCGAGCAGGCTGGACGGAGCTAAACACTGACTTCCCCAACTACTACACGGCTGCGGTTTTGATTCGCCAAAGCCAGCCCTTGCACAATTACTACGACTGGACGTGGTTCCAACGGCAAATGAACTATGCCGGCGTCGAGCATCAACTCGGTAACTACAATCCCCATACGCCTTTGACCGCGCTGCCTCTGGTCGGGCTGACGAAGCTTGCTCCGCTTCGAGCCAAGCAGGTGTGGCTTCTGTCCAACCTCGGTTTTCTCGCAATGACCGTGTGGCTGTTGTCGCGCATGACACAATTCCAGGTGGAACAAGTCTGGCTCCTGGCATTCTGTGGCTATTTCTCCCTTCGAACCAACTTCCTCTATGGCCAGTACTACGTTTTCCTGCTTTTTTTGCTGACACTTTCTTTCTATTACCTGCACCGCGGGAAGCACACTCTAAGCGGGCTGCTGGCTGGCCTCGCATTTGGATTGAAACTCTACGGTGGCCCGTTTCTGTTGTACTTCATCGCCAAACGAAACTGGAAGGCAGTCTTTGGCATGATCGCCGCCATTGCTTGCCTGGGAGTCCTTGCGATCGCCTTGTTCGGTTGGCATGACATTGCTTATTACGCCACGCAGATTTTCCCGAGATCCCTGGAGAGCGGTGCGATCGATCCTTATAACCCCGGGGTGCCGACGGTTTCGACTATGCTCCGGCATTATCTTGTACGAGAACCAGAGTTGAATCCCCACCCGCTTTGGGAAGCTCCGTGGATGTTTTTCTTTCTGCGCACCTTGGTTACGGTAGCAGTGATCGTTTTTCTGTGCCTGGGTGTCGCCCTAAGACCATCCACCGATCGCCGGGACTTCGCCTGGTTCGTCATTGCCATAGTTTTACTATCCACGAACTTGGCATCTTATACGTTCATCCTACTGTTGCTGCCACTGGTGCTCCTGTTGGAAGAATCGCCGCCGTGGCAGCGGGCGTTTTTCATTGCCGCATATGTTTTGTTGACCGCTCCTCTAGGGCTCCCGTCGTTATTTCCGAAGGTGTGGTTGCTGGTTGCTCTGTTTGTCATGCTGGGATGGGAGCGCTGGCAAGGCCTTTCTCGCATGTGGATCATTGGGGCAACCGCTCTCGCCGCCTTGGTTGCGTTTGTCGACGCGCGACAACACCTGCGGGCCTATGCCGAGGAGCCAAGCCAGCGCTTCGAGCGCGTCGTTGTAGAACAGGAAGCGATCTTCTCCTCCTACCCAGCCGTCTCGCGAGCGGGGATCTTTTACCAATCGATAAGTGGAGAGCGGTATGTGTTGCGCTGGTTGCACGACAATCGCAATGAAGAACTGGCATTCGCGGGGCAGGCCTTTCATCCTGTCGCGACAACGCCGGATGGGCCGATCTACTTCGAAGTAGTGGCGAACCGGACATCGACCATGATGCAGTTCGATCCAACTACCGGGAAGACGACAGTACAGGTTGCACCGGTTCCGGTCGACACCACGAAGCCGGTTGCTTCGCCCGATGGGAAATGGGCGGTGTTTACGTTGACGCGGTACGGACCGGAGCAAGTCTGGCTGCGAAACCTTGCCGACGGCCGAGAGATGCTGTTGACTGGAGGGAATTGCAACAGCTCATCTCCAACCTGGGCACTGGACTCGAAATCCATCGTGTTTGCGAGCGACTGCGATCGCGCCTTCGGTTTGCCCGCGCTGTATCGCGCCCGCTTGCCGTAGTCCTCCACGGCCACCGATTAGCCCCTCGTTTAGTACCTGCTTAGTACTGCGATTTCGATTGTGCCATGTCCTCATTTGGCACTCCAACCTTAGTATGCAATTGATTCTTGTCCGCAATAGCACAAGCGTTTAGAACTGACTGGCGAGGGTTACGCCGGTGAAACGAGTGCGAGTTCTGGTTGCAAACCGTCCACGACTGATGCGCGAGCTTGTCCTTGCCGTAATCGCAGACCAGCCTGATATCGAAGTGATTGGTGAAGTCCTTGATGAGAGCGAACTGGCTGGGACGGTCGAGGAGGCCCGGCCGGACGTCTTGATTCTCGCGCTCGAAGACGCTAACAAGCGCGTCGCCCAATGCGGCTTTCTGCTTGGCCGGTATCCGCAGATGAAGATCGTGGCGCTCGCGCCGGAACAGAATCGGGGGCTGTTTTATTGGGCAGTTGTGGACGTTCGCACCAAGCCGTTGGAGAGTTCCGAGGCTGGAATTTTGAGCGCCTTGCGGGACCGGCCTTCGTTAGTAGGTTCGGTGCATAACTAGCGAATCCGGGCCGCGGTTGCTTGGCTAAATGATTGATAACGAATCGCTTACATTCATCATTTGAATGTAACCGAGATGGCGGAGCTGTAGTTAGGAGCGGAAGCGGTGCTGGAAAATACTCTCTCAAACATGGCAGCATCAGAAACCGCGGTTCTGAGCGGGAGCCGCAGCGAAGAGCTTTTGCCGGTTCACCACTGGTACGCGGTTTCGGTTCGTCCGAGGCACGAGAACGTGGTTACCCGTCATCTCGAAAACCAAGGATTTAACCACTTTCTTCCGGTCTACCGCAGTGTGCGCCGCTGGAAGGACCGCCGCAAGGAATTGGACATGGCGCTGTTCCCTGGGTATGTCTTCGTGAACCTCAATCTTCGAGACCGATTGGGCGTTCTTCGCGCTCCCGGGGTCGTGCAATTTGTAACCTTTCAGGGCCAGCCCGCCGCGGTTCCGGACTGCGAGATCCGTGCGCTGGAATCGAGCGTGTCCGCTGGTTTGGGGCTGCAACCTCATCCTTACCTACGTCAAGGCAAGAAAGTTCGCGTGAAGAGCGGGCCTCTGTTGAATGCGGAAGGAATCATGATCCGCCGCAAAGAAGGCTTTCGCCTGGTGCTCTCGATTGATCTGCTGATGCGATCGGTGATGCTCGAGGTGGATGAAGCTGATGTTGAACCTTTATGAAGACATCTTGTCACCTGAACTGTCGGTCAGGCCGAACTCAGTCTCTGGCATACGTCAGCGAGAAACTCCAAATGTTCCTTCCGCTTCGATTTCCGAGCGCCGGAGCGGTAATGCTGGCATCGCTTCTGATTCTC
>Ga0209221_1000044_pt1 | contig 71560 bp, 63 predicted proteins | sample BlaSpr_A8_Ref_O2_FD_187989 | JGI IMG/M metagenome (GOLD analysis project Ga0209221, IMG submission 187989) | Forest soil microbial communities from Thunder Bay, Ontario, Canada - Black Spruce, Ontario site 2_A8_Ref_O2 (SPAdes) (version 2) | ecosystem: Environmental > Terrestrial > Soil > Boreal...
TGAGGCCGAAGACTGCAGCCCGCGCCGCGCCCCCGGCACCCAGCACCAGAATTTTCGCCCCCTCGATGGTGAGTCGCTGTTCGATCGGACGAATAATGCCGGCGACGTCGGTATTGAAGCCATAAAGCTTGCCATCCTGTCCCCGGACGACGGTATTGCACGCGCCGATTTTGGCAGTGTGCGCGTCGGTGTTATCGAGATGGGGCAGAATCGCCTGCTTGTAGGGCATCGTAATACTCAGGCCGTGCAAAGGAATCTCGCGCACGCAGTGCAACAGATCCTTGAGCGTTTTGGCGTGAAGCGGAACATAGACGCCATTCACGTTTTCCCGACGCAGCGCCGCGTTCATGATCACGGGCGAGAGCGAATGTTCTATGGGATCGCCGGCGACTCCATAAACCCGAGTAGCGGCATCGACTTGCTCGATGCGGTAGATACTACGAAGATCGCGCGCACTGATCTGGCCGGGCGCGGTTTTGAGACCAGCATTCGGATCGACGGCGCCAAATGTGAATGCGCTGCCCGCACGCACGCCAAGCACGCGGCTGATAATGCCTTGCTCTCCCATGCACAGACCGACGATCGCGTACTTGTCACTCTGCGTCTGTAAGAACTTCATCATGGTCACGTTGTCGGAGAGTGTGGTCGCAGTGCTGACGACTTTGTAGAAGTCGGCGGGGATCTTCAGCATCTTTTCCAGCGTTTCGTCGAGATTGCGCGTAGCGCGGAAATCGTGAAACGACAGGATGAGTCCGGCGCGGCTGCGTAGTCGCGCAATCGCCTCGGTCTTCGCCTTCAATGCGCTCTGGAGTTCCAGATCGACAATCTGACAGCCCGCCGTGTTGGCCTTGGTGAGTACCTCCAATTGAGAAGCGAGCGAGCCCTTGAACTTGCCACCGTTTTCAGCACGTCGGCAAGTTCCAATGGCGGTGATGTATGGATGCGTCTCCAAAAACCGATGGACCTTAGGCAGGGCGGACAAGGGCTGCCTCAGATAATCCAAGCGAAACTCGAGCAAAGGGTTGTCGCGAGCCATGGACTCGGCGGTCGCGAGCATGTCTTCGGCCGTGTCGCCGCTCAGCGCCAGGCAGACCTTGGGCAGGCGCATGGGCAGGTAACGCGGCGCGAGAGTAGTAGAAAAAGCCAAGGCCATTTGTTTTCAACGACGGCGCGATATTACAGGGGTGCAAGCGCAGATGCAACATAAGGATTGCACAAAACGCCGGGAAAACACTTTTGGGCAAAGGGGCTAAACACCCTCGTAACCTTGACCCGCCCCCCCGCACTTGCTACTTTTTCGCTGTAACCCTTGTCTTACGAGATAGATAGCAGCGGTGACCCCGGAGCGGGTGGGAGTCGGAGGTAACATGAAGAAAACAGGATTGTTATTGCTACTGACCTTGATGGCGAGCTTTGCAGCCGCCCAGCAGTCGATCACGGCATCCACTCCCGAAGCGGATGGCACCGTCCACACATCGGTCAACGACCCGTTTGTCCGCTTCCAAACGCCAACCGCATCCGACATTTATTGTGCCGGGTTTATCACCAAGGAACGCATTCCTGACGCGAATTACATCAATGGCGGTCTTGAAACCCCAACCTCGACCAAGTTCGAGCTCGGGGAATTGGTCTATCTGGCGGGCAGCGGCTACCAGGCCGGGCAACTATATTCCGTCATCCGCGAAATTCGGGACATCAACGAGTACGAACTGTATCCTGGGCAGAGAAAAGTACTGGCCGCGGTGGGACGGCCCTATGGAGAAATTGGTAGAGTCCGGGTCGTCGACACTCGCAGCCGCAGCGCGATCGGCCAAGTCGAATTCAGTTGTGATCCCATCAACCCAGGCGACGTCGTTGTACCTTTCGTCGAGAAACAGCCGATTGCGTTCCACGTCCCAGGGCATTTCGACCGCTTCGTGCCAGGAAATGGCAAATTAACCGGACGGATTGTGCTCGGTAAGGACTTTGACGGCTTCCTTGGCACCGGCATGAAGCTTTATATGAATATGGGTTCGAACCAGGGCGTGAAGGTAGGAGACTATTTCCGCGTGGTGCGCTCCTACAGCGCCACCTTACACGATCCGGTGGATTCGCTCTCCTTCGACGTTCCCACATCAGAAGATACACAGGTGCGGCCGCCGACTTATGAGGCTAATCGTTTCACCAGAACCAAAGGGCCCAATATTCATGTGGCCGATCTACCGCGCCGCGCCGTAGGCGAAGTGGTCGTGTTAAATGTCACCGCGACCGCCTCCTCAGGAATGATCGTCTTCGCCCTGGACGATGTGCATGCGGGAGACACGGTGGAGTTGGACGAACAACAGTAAGAAGTAGCGAATGTGGAATCAGATATTTGACGGAAATAAGGGGAGGATAGATCTCCCCTTTTTCTGTGCTCAGCAGAAGAAACGGATTTTCGTGTTCGCGGGAGTCATCGCGCCAGCGAGGACCCATACGACGACGCGCGGCCAGGTCCATTTTGCGCTCACCCAAGATTCGCCTGACGATTAAACAATCAACGCTCAACTCACGTCCTCTGGCAGAGAAGACTCAAGGGTACAAAGCTACGGGAAACGCGAGCAGTGAAGATGTGGCATCGCCGAAGAAATTCGGGAATATTCAGCAGAGAACTTCTAGATCGGAATCGCAAAATACTTCAGCCGTGAAAGCTTCGATCATTGCGTTCTTGCGCCAAGCGTCCAGGGGAAGGCCCGCTTTGCGGCAGGTTTGCTCCAGAAAAGTTTCCTGGTCCCAGCCATTCTCGATGGGAACCTGGGGCAACAGGAGGCCCCGGCGAGCGCCATCCGAGATGACCAAGCCGTGACGCCCCACCTCCACTGAGCAGGAAGGGACTGGAAACAGACGCGACAACACACTTAAAGAAATCTCCAGTTGCGAGACCTCATCCTTCGTGACCGGCAAGAAACGGGAATCTTGAAAAGCGGCTGCGCGGGCCGTCTCAGCCACCGCGCGATGCAGAGGCGCGACCGGCATCGCATACCCGACGCATCCTCGCAGTTCGCGATGAAGTTCGCGGTGGGGATCGCCTCGCGGCCCTACGCCTGCTGTATCGTCACCGGTCGCTGGATCCCGATTCAAATAGAGCGTAGTGAAGACCCCTCGCGGGTCCAACAGCTCTGTAGGGACCGGAGGATCAGAAAATGGGCGACGCTCCAATGCGGCAACAATTGCCTCGCGGGCGATGCGCAGCAGGATCCGGCGTTGCTCCAGAGAAAATTCCGGGGATAGGCAGTCGCGCGCTGGAAGATTTTCAGACAGACTTGTCTCAGACAGCTTGGACATCGCGTTTTCTCCGCCGGGCAAGGACGAAGGACCGGCGCCGGCGCTTTTCCGATTTGCGGTCGATGCGCGACCAGAAGGCAACAAAATAATCGAGCGCCGAAACCAGCGAAAGCAGAACCATGAACCAGATGGCGATCCAGGCAATCCAGTACACCGGGAAAATATAGATGCCGAACAGCGGCCACTCGTGCCAGCGGCGGGCCAGAATCACAGCCACTACGGAAATGATCTGCACCAGCATCTTGAATTTGCCGAGCTCGCTTGCTTGAATGGTAAATCCTTCTGACGCGGCGATGGAGCGCAGGCCGCTGACCAGAAACTCACGCCCAATGACCACCACAGCCATCCATGCCGGTACGAGTGCAGGGTTAAACTGCACCAGCGTGATGAAAGCGGCAGCAACCAGCAACTTATCGGCTAATGGGTCAAGCAGCATGCCCATGGTCGTGATCTGGCCGCGTTTGCGCGCCAGATAGCCATCAATGCCATCGGTGATCGATGCGAGAATGAAAACGACCGAAGCCAGGACTTCTCTTTGGCCGGTCTGCTCGCCTAAGAAGCGTGGGGAGCAAAGAATCCATATGAGAAGCGGGATCGCGGCGATGCGGGTAAGCGTGATGGAGTTAGGAAGGTTCACGCGATGAATGGGCCGTGGCCGCGCGGGCGGTTACTTGGATTATCCTCTACATCTCAGGACAAGGCAACGGACGAGGTCGCTTTGGGGATCGCGCACTTTTTTTTCCTGCATCCCCGTCACTGCTAATGCTTCTGCTTGGCGATGATCTTGTCTTTGATCTTGTCATAGGTGGCCTGAGGGATGATCTTTTTTCTCACGAGATCGTCCTTCCTGCCGTATGGGCGCCCGTCGATGATTCTCTGCGAGTAAGCCGGCCCAATGCCCGGTAGAGCCTCCAATTGGTCCTTAGTCGCCGAGTTGAGGTCGAGCAGATCGGCTTTGGCTGGCGCGGCGGTAGCGGCCGTGGCCGGCGGCGTGGCGGCTTGCGCCGCAGCCATTCCGTTGGACAGGCAAAGCGCGAAAAACGCAATCAGAAGTCTGCTTACCAATTTCCTGGTCATAGTCATCTCTCGTTTAAGAAAAAGCCTGCTTGAGCGTTTCATAATCTCCTCGCGCCTAGGCATAGATCCCGCGCTGGCGGATTGTGTAAGCCACGCGGTCGATCGCCAGCATATAAGCGGCGATGCGGTTATTCACTCCATGAGTTTCGGCGTAGCGGACAACATCATCGAATGCCGCCACCATGATCTCGCCTAGGTGCTCGTTGACCACCGACTCCTTCCAGAAGTAACCCTGGCGATCTTGCACCCATTCAAAATAAGAGGTAGTGACGCCACCGGCGTTCGCCAGGATGTCGGGAATCACGAACACTTTTTTCTCGGTAAGAATATCGTCGGCGGCTGCGGTAGTGGGGCCGTTCGCGCCTTCGGCGAGGATCTTACATTTCACGCGGTCCGCATTTTGGCTGGTAATCTGGTTTTCCGTCGCCGCCGGAATCAGGATGTCGCAATCGACCAGCAAAAGTTCAGCCGGATCATACGTCTCGGCGCCGGGAAAGCCGTGAACGGTGCCATTGCGCTGGCGGAATTCCCAGAGCGCTTCCACGTCGATACCGTCCCTTTTGTACAGCCCTCCACCCACCTCAACGATGCCAATGATCTTGTAGCCGGCTTCGGCCATAAGGCGGGCCGCGTTCGAACCGACATTGCCGAAGCCCTGCACGATGACGCGAGTGGAGTCGCGATTCAGCCGTAATTTCTGGATCGCCTGTTCACAGACCATGAGAACGCCGCGTCCCGTAGCCTCGCGACGCCCGCGCGACCCGCCGATATTAATCGGCTTGCCCGTAACGACCGCCGTGACGGTCTGGCGCGCGTGCATGGAATAGGTATCCATGATCCAGGCCATGGTCTGTTCGTTGGTGTTCACGTCTGGGGCTGGTACATCTTTCTCAGGCCCGATGAAATCAAATAACTCAGCGGTGTAGCGGCGCGTCATGCGCTCCAATTCACCCTGCGACATTTTGTGCGGATCGCAAATAATCCCGCCCTTGGCGCCACCGAACGGAATGTTGACCACCGCGCACTTCCAAGTCATCCAACTGGCCAGCGCGCGGACCTCGTCCAAATTGACGTCGGGCGCGTAGCGCAGTCCGCCCTTGGCCGGGCCGCGCGCAATCGAGTGCTGCACCCGGAATCCTGTGAATACTTCCAGATGCCCGTCATCCATCATCACCGGGATATGAACAATAATTTCACGGCTCGGACTCTGCAAAACCTTCCACAGGCCTTCGTCGAGATTCAGTTTTTGCGCTGCCAGATCGAAGCGAGCGGCTTGCGCCTTCCAGGGATTAGTTTCCTCTACCAGGTCCACAGTCTTCATAAAAGTCTCCGAATAATTGCGATTGCGAGCTTCTCCGGTTTGCGGATAAGCCTCGCAAAGTATATTGCCGCCCCGCAGGCTAGGCAAGCGCAGGTCGTGACGAATCGGAAACCTCGATACTCGCTTAACTTCCATATAATGAACCTCTGGGGTGAGGATGATCCGTCCCGACTACAAAGAATTCTTGCGCCTATCGCGCGACGCCACGCTGGTTCCTGTGGCGAAGTCGATCTCTGCCGATCTGCTAACGCCGGTTTCCGCCTTTTTGGCAGTGGCTGATGGAGAGCCCGAGGCCTTCCTTCTGGAGTCGGTCGAGGGCGGAGAAAAAATTGGACGCTATACCTTCCTCGGAGTGCGCCCATTTCTGCGACTGGAGACGCGCGGCGCCGAAGTCAAAATCGAACGTGGCAGGAAAGTCGAACACCGCACGGGAAATGTCTTCGCTGTCATCAAAGAACTCTTGCAGCAGCATCGTCCAGCGGCCATGGAAGGCTTGCCGCCATTCACCGCCGGAGCGGTTGGCTATTGCGCGTATGACATTGTGCGCCGCCTGGAGAACATCGGAGAGCAGGCCTCTGACGATCTCGACGTTCCCGACTGCGTGCTCATGTTTTTCGACCGCGTCCTCGCCTTCGATCACCTGCGGCACCAGATCCACATCGTGGCATCTGCCGATGTAAAGCGAGACACTCCGAAAGTTGCCTACGAGCGCGCCGTAAAAGATATCGCGCGCATCGAGAAACAGCTTGCCGCGGGATGGAAGCCGGCACACTGGCGCAAAGCGGCGACGAAGTCCAAGTTGACGGTGCGCGCTCGCACCGCCAAGCCGAGGTTCCTGAAGAGCGTCGAGCGCGCCAAGGAGTACATCGCCGCCGGGGATATTTTTCAGGTCGTCCTTTCGCAGCGCTGGGAATTCGAGCCCGGAGTTGCTCCGTTCGATCTCTACCGCGCGCTGCGGACAGTGAATCCGTCGCCGTATATGTTCTTCTTGCGATTTGGCGGCGAAAGATTCGGCGGAAAGAAGAAACGCAGCAAAAGAGGCAGCAGGGCCAGCGCAATGCACATCCTCGGATCCTCACCCGAGATGCTGGTACGAGTCGGCGGCTCGAAGCTTGAGTATCGTCCCATTGCAGGCACGCACCCGCGAGGCAAAGATGAAGCTGCCGACGCCGCGCTAGAGAAGAAAATGCGGGAAGACGAGAAAGAGCGCGCCGAGCACGTGATGCTGGTCGACCTCGGGCGCAACGACCTCGGGCGAGTCAGCGAGTATGGATCGGTAAAAGTTCGCGATCTCATGTATGTAGAGCGCTACTCCCACGTGATGCACCTCGTCTCTGCTTTAGAGGGACGACTACGTCCAGAACTCGATGCCGTCGACGCCTTCGCGGCGTGCTTTCCCGCGGGAACGCTCAGCGGCGCACCCAAAGTCCGAGCCATGCAGATCATCGAAGAATTGGAACCGACGCGACGAGGCGTATACGGCGGGGCAGTTCTCTACGCCGACTTCGCGGGGAATCTTGATTCGTGCATCATAATCCGGACTCTGTTGATGAAGGGCAAGAAAGCCTACCTGCAGGCAGGAGCCGGCATCGTCGCCGATTCTGATCCCCGGCGCGAGTTCGAAGAGTCGGAAAACAAATCGCGCGCTGTGCTGCGGGCGGTGCAAATGGCTCGGGGCGAATGAGTAATTGAGTAGTTCCGCGGTGAGACAGCCGCCGGCTCTAGCCTCCCGCTGCAAACGCGGCAATGACCGAACACACATATGAAAACTGGGCTCTCCCATTCGCGGCTTGTGCTTGCGTTTCTTCTCGCTGTATTCGGCCAATTACTGTTGGCTCAGTCTACCCCGCAGACTCACGCGGCGCGTCCGCCCGAATATACCTACAAGATTGTCAAATCATTCCCGCATGACCCGAACGCATTCACGCAAGGCCTGGTCTACCGCGACGGATTTTTATATGAGGGCACGGGCCTCAAAGGCCGCTCGTCGCTGCGCAAGGTTCGCCTCGAAACTGGGGAAGTTGTTCAGCAAATCGACTTGGCGCCAGAATTTTTTGGCGAAGGCATTGCGATCGTCAAAGACGAGGTCGTACAACTCACCTGGCGGTCGCAGACGGGATTTGTCTACAACCTGAGCAACTTTCACCTGTTGCGCCGCTTTTCGTACCCCGGAGAAGGCTGGGGTCTGACCACCAACGGCAAAAGCAACGAGCTCTTCATGAGTGACGGCACCTCCGAAATCCGCGTGCTCGACGGCGATACGCTCGCGGAGAAGCGCCGCTTTACGGTCCATGATGGAGATACTTCCATCGATCAGTTGAACGAACTCGAGTTCGTAGATGGAGAAATTTTTGCCAACGTGTGGCAGACCAATCGCATCGTCCGGATTTCTCCAAGAAGTGGCGCCGTGGTCGGCTGGATCGACCTGACTGGACTTCTCAGTCCGGTCTATCGTCTCGAGCCCGGCGCAGTGCTGAATGGAATCGCTTTCGATTCAGATCGAAAACGGCTCTTTGTCACCGGCAAACTGTGGCCGAACATTTTTGAGATCAAACTCGTTCCGAAATACTAATGTGTCACGCGAGTTCGTCCACGCGGATCACCAACCGGCGGTCGCGTAGCCCTGCGGACCGGGAATGGACCCGACGAACGGAGGGACACCCAGAACAAATTAGGCAAGAATCGCGGTCTTTCTCACGGTAAGTGGCGGTCAACTCCGCAGAAAATTCGCCACCAGCTTCTTCCCTTCGTTCGTCAGCACACTCTCAGGATGAAACTGCACGCCCTCGACCGCGAACTTCCGGTGTCGCAGGCCCATGATGACGCGGGTTCCGTCTTTATCCGAAGTCCAAGCGCTGACTTCAAGGTCCTTGGGCAGGTTGTTCTCGGCGACGATCAGGGAGTGATAACGAGTCGCAGTCATCGGAGAAGACAAGCCTCGAAAGATAGTCTTGCCATCGTGTTCAACCTGACTGGTCTTGCCGTGCATCAGGTTCTTGGCGCGAACCACTTCGCCGCCGAAGGCCGCGCCGATAGCCTGGTGTCCGAGGCAGACGCCTAGCACCGGAACCTTGCCTGCGAAATGACGAATCAGTTCGATGCTGATGCCCGCTTCCTGCGGAGTACAGGGGCCGGGAGAAACGACTATGCGCTGAGGACTCATGGCAACGATCTCTTCGACCGTCACCTCGTTATTGCGGCGAACCTCAACCTTCGCGCCCAGTTCTCCAACGTACTGGACCAGGTTGTAGGTGAAAGAATCGTAGTTATCGAGGACGAAGACCACCCCCTCATTGTAGCCGCTCGCGCTAACTGCGGAGATCGGATTGTCAATGTCAGGCCACGATAGCCTTGACAGGCTTGCCGCTAATTGCCATGCTTACTGCAATTTTCCGGAGGTTCAATGGCCGAGACGCAGCAGGACCTGGACAAGGATAAGGATAACGACAAGCGGGCCACACGCCGCTTCGCGCTTCGTCTTCCCGTCAGCGTGCGTTACGGCGAGAATGACGAGGAGCATGCGGCGCAGACTCGCGACGTCAGCGCGCGCGGCATCTGCTTCTATGTCGATTCCGCCATACAGGCCGGTTCAGCAATTGATTTCACCCTCACGCTGCCGCCCGAGATCACGCTGACGGAAAGCATACGGGTCCACTGCAAGGGGCGTGTGTTACGGGTCGAAGCCGGCGATCCGGCCCGCAAGCTGGCCGTGGCCGCGGTTATTGAAGAGTACGAGTTCCTCGCCGACGCGTAATGGCTTGCGCTCTTTGAGCCTATTTTCCTTGCGTTTTCCTGCGTGTTTCCCCAGTCATCTTTCTACGTGCAACCCTCGAGTGGTATGTTTGCTTTAACACTCGAGTGCTTCTGTGAAAGACTTCCAGCCGAATTTGGCATTCCGGCCAACGCAGCTTCGTTGCGGTCTGCGCGCATCTCTGCGTAAACGGTTGGGTGCCGCGATTACGTTAAGCACGATATTGCTGGGAGTGCTCATCTCTGTATCGACACCGCTTCATTCCCAGACTTCGACCGCGTCAGGCGGCAAGCCCGGGGCAAAGTCCGCCACCGCCGCAAGCAAGGTTGCCGCGATCAAGAGCTTTCGGATCGTCCAAGAAAAAGAAGGCCAGGCGGTTGAGATTCTATCGACAAAGCCGCTGGTTCCTTCGATTCAGGCAGTCAGCAATCCCGATCGACTGGTGATCGATCTGGCGAATGCCCGACTGGACACACAGCAGAAGCGGATCAGCATACAAGCCGATCAGATCGGTGCGATCCGCGCCGACCAGTTTCAGCAGAATCCGCCGATAGTGCGCGTGGTCGTGGATCTACTCGCGCCGCGCAACCATACCTGGGATGCCGCCGGAAATCGTCTGGTCGTGCATCTTGGAAAAAATCCTGGTCAGGCCAGTTCGCCATTTCAGCCTCCACCAAGTCCCCGCCTGACGCCTGCGCCGCAACCGGTCGTGGCAGCGGTGCGTTCGGCCAGTCCGACAGCGCTGGCTGAAATTGAAAAAGGCATAGGTTCTACGATCGCGGCCGGACTCGATACCACGGTTCTCAACCTGTCGAGAGGTGGCGAGGTCCATGTTTGCCCGGGAACGACCGTCTCGGTGACTCCGTCGCAGAACCGGCATAACGTGATGTTCAGTATGAATACGGGCGCGCTCGAAGCGCATTTCACGCTCGACGCTTCTTCAGATTCCGTAATCACGCCCGATTTTCGCATCCTTCTTGTCGGGCCGGGTGAATTTCACTACGCCATCAGTGCCGACAATCAGGGCAACACTTGCGTGCGCGCGCTCCCGGGCAATACAGCGTCAGCGATTGTCAGTGAACTCATCGGCGATCGCACCTATCAAGTCAAGGCCACCGATCAACTCGTGTTTCGTTCCGGGCAACTTGATCGTGTGGATATGGCCGTGCCGTTGGAATGTGGATGTCCGCCTCCAAGAGATGCTCAATTGCAAGCGGCCAACAATCCGCCGATGCAGAGCCAGAATCAGGCACAAGCCAAGGACCTGCCGCCTGTAGACGCCGCCCCCGTTTCGATTGCGGACGCAGGCCACGCGAACAGCGTGCCGTCGAGCCCCCCGGCACCTCCGCTTGAAGCCTCTCTTGCTCCGAACGATCTTCATGTGCAGGTGACGGAACCGTTCGTCTTTCACGCGACCAGCTCGCCGCCCCCGCCGCTGGCAGATGCATTGCCTGTCGACTCGCGACCGCGGACAGCGCCCGCTTTGGCAACGCCGCTTCCTCCATCCACGTCGCCGAACTCCGGGACTGGCAGGACATCGGATAATCACGCCCCCGGGCGCGGATTCTTCAGAAAAATCGGCGGATTTTTCGCCGCGCTATTTCGCTGATTTGTCAGCCTGTGTGCCGAGTTTGAACCTGCCCAAGCGTGCCGAGCCGACAGGCAAATGTTTTTGTCCCCTGAGCATCTATAACTTACCCATTAAACGGCAGGGTTAAGCCGCGAGGTGATGCGTCACGCTAGGAGAAAGAAAATGCAAGCACGAAGGCGAAAACTCATGCCAAAACTAGGGATTGCTGTTTTGTTGTCAATGATGGCAAGCGCCGCCTGGGCACAGATTCCGACGAGAGGGAACGTATTTTTCGGCTATTCCTTTGACCGCACTTCTATTGTCTCGAATGACACCACGAATCTGAATGGATGGGAAGCTACCCTGGAGGGGAAGTTTCTGCCATGGATTGGCCTGGTCGTCGATGTCGATGGGCACTACGGCAGTCATAACTTCGACGGCACCAACGCGGACATCTCCGCCAACAACGTCCTTTTCGGCCCGAGAGTGTCGGTGACCGTCAAGCGCTTCCGCCCCTTCGGGGAGTTTCTGGCTGGTTTCGGGCACATCAGCCGCAGCAACGGAATCTCGGACTCCAATACGTCGTTCGTCGATGGGCTCGGCGGAGGATTGGATTATCGAGTCTTCGGCCCCGTAACCGTGCGTGCACAGCTTGATTGGCTCAATACGCGCTTCTACGGCGAGGGCCAGAATGGCGTGCGCTTCTCAACCGGCGTGGCGCTGCACTTCTAAGACCGAGTTTGCTTTGCCATGATGTCGTATACAGGCTTGTTGTCGGCATACACTTTCCACTCCTTCACCAAGCCTTTTTCCACCACAGCCAGCCAAGCTGCGGGCGTCCGCCATTTATTTTGTGGGGGAAGTTCGCCGCGCGCGGCAATGGTACCGCCCGCCGAGCCGAATACGGCAACAAGGTTCCCACTTTGAAGAATCTCCTCATGAGAAACCCAGTAATCGGGGCAGAGCGTAAAGTAGTCTTTCCACCCGGCTCGCATCTTCTCGCGGCCTTGCACAGAGTGACCGAGTGAGTCGATGAAAACGTGATCCTCCGTCATCAACTCCGCGAGCTTGTCCGCATGTCGCTGGTTGATGCAGTTCAGAAAGTGAAGAACCGTCTCAACCGGACTCATGCGAGACTCACGCGCTCCAGCGGTTGCGTCGAAACCGATGTGTTTACCGCGCATTGTTCGAGAATAAGAGGCACTTCAAAGAGCGCGCGATTGGAATATTCGTTGACCTTCCCGCGGAATTTGTTAAGGGTCGCGCTCTCCAGCAACTGTTGAACGGCGGACGCGATGGTTCTGAAGCTCGCGACGACGATCCCGTAACCTTTCTCCGTCACCCATTCCGCGTTGTAGCGCTCTTGCGGCAGCGTTCGGGAATTGCACTCCACGATGACGGGCAAGTGGAACTGCAGCGCCTCACTAATTGAGCCCGGGCCGGGTTTTCCAATAAAGAAGTCGGACAATGCCATGTAGTATTCGACATTCTGAGCAAATCCAACAACGACGATCGGCTTGCTGCGCGGCAGCGTCTTCAGCTCGGCAGCAAGCTTTTCGTTATGTCCGCAGATCAGAATCAACTGGACGCCGCTAGCGGCTTCATTGAGCTTTCTAGTAATGTCAACCATTACTTGAGAGCCATGGCCTCCGAATAGAACGATGCCCGTTGGGCAATCAGCTTCCAGGCCGAGTCGCTCCCTTTCAGCAATGCGGTCAACGACGCTCTTCTCATAAAACTGTGGCTTCAGGATCATTCCGGACGTGAGAAAGACATGATCGGCCGCGTGGCCCATGGTGAGAGCTTGTTGTCGGCCGCGTTCGCTGCCAACGATGATGTATTGCGATTCCTTTTCAATCCAGAAGTGCGGCGGGTAATCTGCCAAGTCGGTGACCAAAGTGACGAACAGCGTACTTGCACCAGGCGTTCTTGCACCAACAACAGCAAGGCTCTCGGCGATCGCACGATTGAAATGTGGAATCACGGAGAGCACCAGGTCCGCCGGATGTTGCGCCCAATAAGCGCGGAGTGCTTTCACGATCGGAGAATGATAGGCGCGGATCGTCCCCTGCAGAATAACCAGTAGCTGCGGCGTAATGCGCGTCCAGCCTTTGCGCAGGATCAGGTTATACGTATCCTGAATGCGCAAGCCGGTCGCGCGCCGAACCATGTCGAGAGGATCGAGCAATTCCTGAATGTCGAGAAGAGTAACGTCCCAGGGCTTTTCCTGCTCGGATAGAGTGGACTTGAGCGCGTCCGCCGCGCTGCGATGTCCGCCACCGGCATGGTGGTACACGATAGTCAGTTTGCGCAAGAGTCACCTGACTTGCAGGGCGTGGAACGACTCTTTGAATCCATAATCACGCCATCGCGGCCACGATTCGAATTGGCGTCAGAGACTAACACCCGGTTGCTCTCTATTTTCGTACTCACTATCTTCCAGCACCTCGGGAAGTTCTTCGGCCTCGCCAGCAACGTCAGCAGTGTCGGGATCGTTTGTTACTTCTCCGCCCCGGGAATCGTCAGGCCCTTCAACATATTCGTGGATCTGAACTCCCTCTTCGCCGACCGTAATGTATGTGGGACGCGCGTCGATCCAAGCTCCGCAATTAAAATAATCGACACCATGTTCGCTGTCGGACAGGTGCATGGCAACATGAGTGTGCCCGCAGAAAATACGCGCCGCTTTATGGTGGCGGGCATAAACCAGAGCGCCCTTGGCGACGGTTGGCGACAGGCGCAGCCAGCGCGTGTTGAGTCGATCGAGAAAGCGGGTCAGCGTTTTCTTTTTAGAGTCCCACTTTTGCAGCTGCAAATAGAGCAGCGTGCCCACAAGATAGCTGACGCGAACGTTGTTAACCACGAAGCCGTCAAACTGGTGGCCATGCACGGCGAGGTGATGCAGTCCCTGATATTCCCATTGATATTCCTGATACACGCGAACGCCTACCAGATGCGACATGATTTCGGTCAGACCGTGATCGTGATTGCCTTCGACCCACACGACTTCGACGTTGCGCTTTGGATTGGAGAGTTTGCGAATGAACCCAAGAAATTTCCAGTGTTCCTTCTTCAGGCGCCCGAAATTCAGATCGGCAAAAATATCGCCCAGCAAAATCAGTCGGCGATATTGATTGTGCTGGAGGACGCGCAATGCCTCGCGCGCGCGGCTCATATCCGCGCCGAGGTGCAGATCAGAAAGAATCAAGGTGTCATAGTTCTTCGGAACGAACAGCTTCGGAGCGAAGAGCTCCGGGGCAACGCTCTCCGAAGTAAGGTTCGCCGGTGCTATGACCTGCGGCGCCACGGCTTCCATTATCCCCCGCGCAGTGTTACGACGTGATGAATTGGCTATCGAAACAGAAGCGAGAGGTAACCTCTCAGTAACGGGTCCAGAGCTTTGAACGAATGGCCGGAAAGCTCACCTCGTGCGGCTCAAGTTCCGGTATCGGTACATTCTGCACGGTCTCGCGCTCAGTGCGTTGGAGGAACGTATTCCGCTGGACGCGCCGACCCCTCGCCGAAGAAAAACTGCTCCATATGCTGCACAATCACTTCCTGATCCTGCCTGCGCGCCGGGTTCAGGCGATACTCGTTGAGTAACATCTTGCAGTGCTCCATCCACTGGCCCCACGCCTGTTGCGAGACGTTCTCGTAGATTTTCTTTCCCAGCTCACTGTCGAATGGAGGCTCGGGGAGCCCGGGTAATTCCTGTTTCAGTTTTGCGCAGAAAACTTTATGTTCAGCCATAAATTTATCTTGAAATTATCGCACAGGCATTGCGGATTCACTGCCTGCCGACGACTACATCCAGCGCCGAGAGTGAGATGTTTTGTGTGACTCGCCGGAACGATGGAAGCACGTTCCTCACCAAAATCGATGGCTACCGTAATATTTTCATTGACAAATTACATACTAATGGCAATATCTTGTGGTAGGACAGCTGCTCATACTAGTACTTGAGTAGCTCGGGCATCAAGGTGCCCTGTCGAGAACCTTGGGAGAACAAATCGTTCAACGGAGGAAATACTTCATGGCAACCAAGAAGAAAGCCGCCAAGAAAAAGAAACACTAAGCGGGCGGATGCTCGTTCAAAGGAATTCCCCAAGCCTCTCCAGAGAAGCACCTCTTGAGAGGCTTTTCCGTTTTCGCCTGCGCAACTTATTTTCCTGAACGCGCAACTCATGTGAACACGCCTTTGCGTCGGCCTCTTCGCTTGTACCGGTACTTTTGGGGGTTGTCGTGCAGCGCGGCTCGTGCTAGAAACGCGTATACAGGAGTACGGAAGCGGCCTCCATGACCCTCCGCAAGAAAGTCTCGAAGAAAACGCGCAACTCCGTAATTATTATTCCGGATAAGCTCTATTTTCGCATCGGCGAAGTCGCCAGCCTGTGCCGTCTGCCGGCCTACGTGCTGCGTTTCTGGGAGACCGAATTTCCCCAGCTCAAGCCAGTCAAGAGCAGCACCGGCCAGCGCATGTACCGCAAGCGCGACGTGGAATCCGTGGTGCGAATCAAGAAGTTACTTTACGACGACGGTTTCACCATTGCCGGTGCGCGGCTGCAGTTGCGCGAAGAGATCAAGTCCGAGCGGAGCCAGACCACGCTTCCGTTCCCGACAAATCCTTCCCTGAATGTTGTGCACATGCGCCACGAACTCCAGCAGATCCTGCAAATTCTTTCTGCACGCCACTAGCTCGCGAGCATTCTCGCCCACACATCGTCCTCCACAGCATTGTCCCAAATCAGGATAGGGGAGAACAGTCGCCCGTCCTCCCGCCGGATGGTCGGGGGCGGTTGCCCGCGCGCGTCTCCCCCAGAACGTAGCGCGCAGATTGCCCGCACTATGCTCCTCAGAAGTTGCTTCACAGCGTTGTAATACGCCGCAGATCGCCTGCGGTAAGTTCGACCGCCTTCAAGGCACAGGCCGTGCCCTTGCTGGATATGGGCTGCCACTTGCCAGCTCGTCCGGCACCGTAGACCTCAAATCCGGCTCTTAATTCACACCCAATAAAAACGCGGGCCGTTCAGCCCGCGTCCATTTCCACCACAAATCAAATTGTCTTATGCAGTCTCCCGCAGTGGCTCAGCTTCCACCAGCGGAGCATCAACCAGGTGCTCGCTCAAGAACCACACTTGGAGTTCGCCGGGGCGAAGCACATCGCTGACGACCAGATCATTAGTGCCATCGTCGCCCAGTTTATCGGCGCGCTCCGCGAGTTCGCGGCAGTGGGTAATGATGACCTGGTGCGCGTCCAGCAGGCGAGACAGTTGTACGGGAACTTCTTCGCGCCCTTTTGGCGGACGCGGAATACGAGTCAACTCAGCCACATCGGGCGCCATGGCAATACTGATTCCGCCCAACAGCTGGATTCGTTCCGCGACCGTGTCGACGATCTCATTCTGCTCTGCGTAGTGCTTGTCGAACAGAAGATGGAGCTGGTAAAAAGTCGCTCCCGAAACCTGCCAATGCGACTTCTTGTAGAGATCCCGCAGAGTTATGGTGTCGGCCAACAGTTGATTGAGCTGCTCGGTCATTTCCAGCCGTACAGGTTCGATCAGCTGCAAGGGCGCCATGCTGGTCACCGTGCCAAATGCCTGCAGTTCTCGAGCGGACTGATGGAATCGAGGTTGCGCTGAAACTTTGTGCGAATTGCTGGAGCTGGGTTTCTTAGCCATCAAAATTCTCCTGAGACTTCGGATTTTTAACCACGGCTTCCCGGGCAAGCCAGAAGAGGAGGATTGCCAGAACGGAGATATCAGCTTCCGGTTCCGTTTGCCGATTAAGCCTATTCGATGCGAACTACCGGAAATGGTTTCCGGGTCCTACTAAAACCGGAATTCGACCAGCTAAACAGCTCAGTTGAATTGGTCGGGACGGCGAGATTTGAACTCGCGACCCCTTGCACCCCAAGCAAGTGCGCTACCAGGCTGCGCTACGTCCCGATGGAATTCGCTGCCGCAGATGGCAACGTAGGGGTTTGACCTTCAAATTCTACACCAGTCGGCAGCCTCGGGCGAGAACTTGGTCTGAGCTTGCCGAAGGAACGCGAGGCTTCGGCCGCCATCCGGCACAAACGGAGCGCGACGAGCGTCACGTCGCAGCGACCGCTTCTTGCGTCCGCGATTCCATTCACGTAAGCGATCGAGCTCGCTGGCCTCAGACATCCAGCAGAAGATTGTCAATCAGCCGCGTGGACCCCACATAAGCGGCGACCGCGACCAGCGCTTTTCTTGAGATCTTCGCGACCGGATCGAGCGTGTCCGGATCGACCACCTCAAAATAATCGAGCACGACTCCCGGCTCGTCGGCTAAGAGGTCCTTACCCGCGGAGATCAGCCTGGCGGCGATTCGTTCTCCTGCGTCGAATTGCTGGCGAGCTCTGAGCAAGGATCTGTGCAGCACCACTGCGCGACCGCGTTCTTGCCCTTTCAAGTATGCGTTGCGCGAACTCATCGCCAAACCATCGGCTTCGCGCACAATCGGGCCGGCGACAATCTCTACCGGAAAGCTAAGGTCAAGCACCATGCGCCGGATTACCGCCAGCTGCGCGGCGTCCTTCTGCCCGAAGAATGCGACGTTAGGTTCGATGATGTTGAATAACTTGGCAACGATCGTGGTGACGCCACGAAAGTGTCCGGGGCGCGAGCGCCCGTCAAGTTTTTCGCTCAGGCCTTCGACCGTCACCCACGTGACCGAGCCCTCGGGATAAATCTCTTCCACCGACGGCGCGAAAAGAATGTCGACACCCTGTTTTTCCAGCAGCCGGCAATCGCGCTCGAAGGGCCGCGGATATTTCGACAAATCTTCTTTCGGACCAAATTGGGCTGGGTTCACAAAGATAGAAACGGCAACGGCATCGCACTGCGCCTTCGCCGCCTGCACCAGTGACGAATGGCCTTCATGCAAAGCGCCCATGGTCGGAACTAGGCCGAGCTGCTTGCCACCCGAGCGGGCATCGCGGCAGGCAGAGCGAGCTTCCGGAATGGTGGCGCATATCTTCACCTTGAATCCCAAGTTCAATTTCACGTCAAATCTTTACTGCCGGCGCATCCAGACGATTAAGGCGCCTCGCGGTATTGAACATCTAGCTCTTTGAGCGTTCCTAGGAGCAACGCACGATTCTTGCGCAGCTCCACTTTCGTCTGATCGGATGGATCTTTGGGAATCGCTTGCGCAACCAGCACCACGCGGCCATATGGCCATGCACCGGACGGGAGAGCAACCAACTCAGCTGGAATCTCCTCTGGCTTCAGAATGTGTATCTCGCGATTTGAAAGATCGACAAAGCCGATCCCATCCTCGCGAACCACCAGGTAAGGATTCTTCCAATCGTTCATCTTGCTAAATGGCGGATATTTCGTAGGATCTGGCGCGGGAATGCGCTCCAGGCCGGTCGGCTGTGGCGTTGCCGCAGCCTCAGTTTCCGCAGCGGGAGTCTGCGGCGGTTTGGAGCACGCCGCCAGAGCCACCATCAGCGTGCAGACGATGATTGCGAGCAGGGAATTTCGCACAAAGCAAGGCAATATTTTTCGCAATCCGTTCTCTCCGCCCGCCATTATCGCCGCAGGGCGTGCTTGCGGTGGAGTACCGTTTCGAGTGCGGCCTGCGTTTCTTTCGGCAAGTGATAAGACTCAGCGTCATTCGGAAACTGGTGCGAAACGACGTCGGCCTTGAAGGCCAGCACAGATTGCGTAATCAAAGCGGCAACGTCTCCGTAACGGCGAACAAATTTCGCTGGCTGCCCAAAAGTCAGGTTGACCAGATCGTGAAAAACTAGCACCTGCCCATCGCAATCCGGACCGGCGCCGATGCCGATCGTCGGCGTTCCAACTTCGGCCGTAATCATAGCCGCAACTTCGCGGGGAATGCCTTCCAGATAAATACAAGCCACACCGGCGCGGTCGAGCGCAACTGCATCTCGCATAAGCTGCTCGATGCCGTTCAGAGTCTTGCCCTGAACTTTGTATCCGCCCATCATGTTGACCGATTGCGGCGTCAGCCCAACGTGTCCGGCCACAGGAATCTCGGCATCGATCACGCGTCGAATCACATCCACGCGCTTCTCGCCGCCTTCCATCTTCACCGCCTCAGCTCCGCCTTCTTTCACGAAGCGGGCAGCGTTACGAACAGCCTCGTTCTGGTCAGCCTGATAAGACCCGTAAGGCATGTCAGCGATAAGCAGCGCATCTTTCACGCCTCGACGCACAGCCTTAACGTGGTGCAGCATCTCGTCGACCGTGACCGAGAGCGTGTTCTCGTGGCCAAGCATGGTCATGGCCAGCGAATCGCCGACCAGGGCAATGTCGATTCCGGCCTCGTCAACCAGGCGTGCGGTGGCGTAGTCGTAGGTGGTCAAACAAGTGATGGGTTCGTGGAGAAACTTCTTTTCCCGGATGGTAGCAGTGGTGATTTTGTGGCGAGGTTCGCCGATCGGCGTGAGACTCACGATGTCCTCCAGTGCCCTTCCGCAAACTCGGCGGATAGAGCCTGTACGCGTCATCCTTCAATCAATCTTCAATCAATATGGATGATGCTGCCAGGATTATAGCTGCAAAACAGTCGTTGGTCGATAGTCGCTAGTAACCGCTCAGGCCTTCAGAAGCAAAGCCTCGACGAAGCCAGGGTGGATCTCATCTCGCACATTCGCAAGGTGTTAGCCATCGAAAAAGGCCATCCAGCTTCCGCTGGCTTCCCTTATTTTTTCGGCTCCAGAAACCGGTGATTCCGGCTGATGGTCGGTATTGACCAGTTTGTTTAGAGGCGACCAGCCGATACTCCAAAGATAAACATTTGCTCGAAATTGGAAACTCCGGAGGCTATCAAAATGCAGCAACTGAAGACCGCGGCTCTTTGGGCTCGCAAGTTCGCACAGCGCAGTCTGCTCCTGGCCGGCACGACAGCCATATTTGCGGCCCTGGCCTTCGTGCCAGCCGTCAACGCACAGGTTGTGATTGGCATAACCCCACCCGTTTGTGCCTACGGCTACTACGGCTATGCGCCGTACGGATGCGCACCCAGGGGTTATTACGGGCCGGGCTATTTCTATGGAGGCGTCTTCCTCGGCATGGGCCCGTGGGCGAACTGGGGCTACGCTCATGGCTGGGGCGGTCACCGCTTCAGCGGTGGTGGTGGAGGAAGCTACCGTGGTGGTGGTGGAGGAAGCTACCGCGGTGACGGCGGAAACCAACCCGAACGTGGATCTGTCGGGAATCATGGGCATGGGGCAACGGTCGTACGCACCAGCCACGGCCATGCCGTGGCGCGTGGCAACCAGTCTCACGGCGCGGCACCTCATGGTGGCGCGGCCCACGGTGGAGGGGCCCACGGTGGCGACGAACACAAATAGCCGCCAGCTCTTGAATTTAGGGCGGCGTATGAAACCGGAAACGGCCGGAGCGTTACAGTTCCGCCGCTCTATATTTGCGGGCTTACAAGCGGTCGATCAACTTTTCTATGGTTCACTGCAAACCGCTCTGCAGCACAACATCGTCGCTTGTCGGCCCGCACACCTCAATCTCTTGCCATCCCCTGCGAAAGCTTCTGCAGAATGCCTACTCCCGGCGGACCGACACAAAAGCTAATTGAGGATATCAATTCGCCGATCAGCTTCTCGCCGGATGGGCGGAGATTCGTACTCACCCGCTTTCGCCGCCACTTCTGCTTTCGAAGTAGGAACGGCCGGTGCCGACTGCTCAGGTGAGGAGGGGAATAATCTCCTGACACCTGACAGAAAAGTACCTGGCACCCGGCTCTCAAGCGCTAGCCGCTTCCTCGCCGCCCAGCGGCAGAAAATATTGCGTGCCCTTGATCGGAGCGGAGACTTTTTTCAACAGCTCCTGCAAGTCCTCATTGCGATCGACGAAATCAATCTCCGACGTATTCACAATCAGCAAATCGGATTGCGTGTAGTGAAAGAAAAAATGTTCATAGGCCTTCACCACTTCCATCAGGTAATCCTCGCTGATTGCCTTTTCGCCGACCGCATTCTTTTTCTTCAGCCGCTTTTTCAGCACTTCGGGAGTGGCTTGAAGATAGATCACGAGGTCAGGCGTAGGAATTTGCTCCCGAAAATAATTGAAGTAGCGATTGTAGGTATCGAGCTCCTGATCGTTGAGGTTGAGGCAGGCGAAGAGCTTGTCTTTTTCAAAAATGTAATCGGAGACAACCGTCTTATTCGAAGTCGAACCCAGATCAAGCGCGCGCAACTGCTCGAAGCGGCGAATCAGAAAAGCCAGCTGCGCCTGGAAAGCCGCGCCCGGCTCGCCTTCGTAGAACGCCTTCAGAAAGGGATTGTCTTCCGGTTCAATCACCCGCTGCGCGGCCAGACGTTCTCCGAGGAATCGCGCCAGTGTGCTCTTCCCGACGCGTATGGGACCTTCGACTGCAATATAACGGGGAAGCTCGAAAAGCTTGGCCATGAATTATCGATGGTCGAACTGTTGATCTGGTCCGGAACTGGAAAGCAGAATATATTGCTTCGCCTCCAGACGCAATGTGGGAAAAGTTAACAGCGAGAAGTCGCTGGTCGATGGCCGCAAGTCGTTTGTGGATATCTTCAAGCAAGGGGTTCTTGCCAACAACGAACGACTCGCGGACGAACCCGAACAACGAATTATGACCGACCAGCTAGAATCTCCCCATGCTCCCTGCTCTAATCGGACTGACGACCGCTGCCGCTGCATCTGCTGCAGGCTACCAGTCCATGGCGCCGACCGGACAATGGTATGGACGCACGCTCACCGGTGGAATCCGCGGCAGCAAGCAGATTGCACTTACCTATGACGACGGCCCAAACGATCCCCACACGCTGAAGTTACTCGATGTGTTGGCGAAGCATAACGTACGGGCAACTTTTTTCATGATCGGCCGTTACGTGCAGCAGCGCCCTGACCTGGCGCGGGCAGTTGCGCAAGCAGGACACGTAATCGGCAACCACACGTTCACGCATCCCTTGCTGATCTTCAAATCCGAAGCGCAGACGCGCACTGAGCTGATCGACTGCCATAAGGCCTTGGACAGTGCGATCGGCGAGCATTCAAATCTGTTTCGCCCCCCCTTCGGGGGAAGACGGCCCGCAACGCTGAGAATCGCGCAAAAACTTGGCCTACAAACCGCAATGTGGAATGTCACTGGATACGACTGGAATACTCCTCCCGCGACAGTCATCGAGGAAAAAGTCGCACGCCAGATGCGAGGCGGCGACGTAATCCTTCTGCACGATGGCGGACATCGCGCTTGGGGCGCGGACCGCGCGCAGACAGTGACGGCAACGGACAATTTGATTCGGCGTTACAAGGATGAAGGGTATGAATTCGCAACGGTGCCACAAATCTTGGCCGCGAGCTGACACACATGACGACTGTCTTACGCCGTCGTCATCGCGAACGCTTGCTTCGCGGCCGCAATGGTTTGCTGCACATCCCGCTCGGTGTGCGCCGCGCTCAGAAACGCAGCCTCAAATTGCGACGGAGGCAAGTAAATTCCACCCTCAATCATCGCGCGGAAGAAACGTCCAAAAGCTTCGGTGTCGCACTTGGCTGCCGAAGGCCAATCCGTGACTGGCCCCTCGGCAAAGAACCAGGTAAACATCGAGCCGACCCGGTTGTGGCACATGGTCACGCCCGCGTCTTTGGCTGCGGCCGCAACGCCGGCAACGACTTCGCCGGAAAGCTTGTCGAGCTTGGAGTAAATATCTTTGTGATCGCGCAAGTAACTCACAGTGGCGTAACCCGCCGCCATTGCTACAGGATTCCCGGAGAGCGTTCCGGCCTGATACACCGGCCCGAGAGGTGCAACCAGATCCATGATTTCGCTGGGACCTCCATAAGCGCCCACCGGCAACCCTCCGCCAATGATCTTGCCCATGGTAGTGAGATCGGGCTGAATCCCGTAGAGTTCCTGCGCGCCACCGAATGCCAGCCGAAATCCGGTCATGACCTCGTCGAAAATCAGCAGCGCCTTGTTGTGCTGGGTGATCGCTCGCAGAGCTTCGAGGTATCCGAGCGCCGGGGGCACGCATCCCATGTTGCCCACCACCGGTTCCACGATGACACAGGCGATCTGATCCTTGAATTTTTCGAAAGCTTGTTCGAGCGCTTTGCTGTCGTTGAATGGAAGCGCAAGCGTGAACCGGGTGAATTCTTCGGGCACGCCCGCCGAGCCAGGAATGCCAAGCGTGGCGACGCCTGATCCGGCTTTCACCAATAGCGCGTCGGCGTGTCCATGATAGCAGCCTTCAAATTTCACAATGTATTTGCGCTTTGTATACGCGCGCGCCAAACGAATCGCCGACATCGTCGCTTCGGTGCCCGAACTGACGAAGCGAACCTTGTGCATGTGCGGAAAGGCGGAAATCACCAGCTCGGCAAGATCCGCTTCGGCAGGATTCGACGTTCCAAAGCTGGTCCCACTGCGCGCCGCTGCGATCACCGCCGCGACAACAGCAGGCGCAGCGTGTCCGAGGATGAGTGGTCCCCACGAGCCGATGTAGTCGACATACTCGTTTTCGTCGGCGTCCCAAATGTGCGAGCCGTGGCCGCGGACGATATAGAGCGGATCGCCTCCCACGCCGCCAAACGCGCGCACCGGCGAGTTCACGCCTCCGGGAATCAATTGTTCAGCGCGTTTCTGCAGTTTGCGGGATTGCTCGGTCTTGCGGGCCATCATTCCTCCAAAGAATCTTAGCGATACGACGCCGAGTTGGCCTCACCAAATGTGGTAGTAGCCGTCGCGGCACCCGAGTTCTACTTTAAGCCCGAACAACTGGCTCAGGCGTTCAGCTTGCAGGACTTCTTCTTTACGTCCGTCCGCGGCAATTCGACCATTCGACATGAGCACAACTCGTTCGATCTCGGGAACGATGTCGGGGAGTTCGTGCGTGACGAGAATGATTCCAATCCCCGATTTGGCCAGGGAGCGCATAGTCTCTCGCAAACCGTGCTGCGCCAAAATATCCAAAGAATTACTGGGCTCGTCAAAAAGCAGGGCACGGGGTTTGTGGACGAGCGCCCGGGCAATCAAGACGCGCTTTGCTTCGCCCGACGACATTTCTTGCACGGCACGGTCCGCCAAGTGCGAGACCCCGAGTTGAGCCAGCGCAGTCTCGGCCAGTTCTCGATGGTTAGGATCCACTTTGTGGTTGGGAAAGATGCGCGTGCTGCTAAAAAATCCCGACAGCACGACGTCAAGGCCACTGGCGTCACCTGTACACGAAGACATCAGGTCGTTGGACACAATGCCAAGCAGCGAGCGCAGCTCAAAGACATTCCAGCCCTTTTGGCCAAGAATGGTCATGCTCGACCCTTCGCGAACCATCGGATAGCACTCGCGGGTAATGGTTTTGATCAGGGTGGATTTGCCGCAGCCATTTGGCCCGAGCACGGCCACGCGTTCATTTACCTGGATGCGGAGATTGAAATCGTCGAGCACAATCTTTCCTCCGCGAGACACGTCTCCACGCATCACGCGGAGGTTTTTCAAATCGAGTAATGGGGCCGAATCTTTCACGTGCTCAGGGGATTCCACAGTACAGTATCGCAAGGATTCGCGGCCATGGAATTCATCGGACTTTCACAAAACTGCAATATTTCAGCAACCTTCCGCGGCTAACATCATGCCAGTTGCCCTTCTAACCGGGAGGGTTATCAGGACGGCCTTGGGGGGCTCCGGGCTGTCCTTTTTCACTTCTGGAGAGCTTTTCGCGACAGATCGAGTACATCCTTCCCGACAAGCGTAGCCTCTCACACCACACGCACCAGAGAATGAGTTTGATTTCTATCCATGAGCAAATTCTTGCTTTGCTTGTAGTATACCCCCCTATGGTATAATAGCGGAGGTATCTGTTACACGTTTACCGCCCCCCCCGTACGAGTTCGGCTCACAGGTTTTTGCATGTTAATTAGAGTTAACTATTTTTGATATGCTTGCGTTAATGGTTCAGCATGAAGAATCAGTCGCGTCCCGTCTTGGAATAAGGAAGGCTGCGAATGGTGGCTGGACTATGGGGAGCTGGCGCTGCCATCGGGACCATAATTGTAACTTTCTATTAATCGATGGGGCGCATACTGGCCGGACCGCGAAATACCTGGTGATACCGACGAAAGCCAAAGCGATGGGATTCACGCGGAGCCAGCCGCTCGGTCATTCTCACGACATTGAGATTGAATTTCGTTTTATTATGAACCGACTTCTTGCCAATAGCCGGACTGCTATATCGCGCCTGTCTCGTGCGCCTATGATAGCTTTGTTTCTGTCGTTCGGTCTGGTTCTGATGCTGACCGTGGCCGCTCCCCCAGCCTGGGCACAAGCGCAAACCGTATCCGACTCCACCGCGGCCACCACTCCATCCGCGCCGCCCGGCACGCCGAATACCGATGAGGCATCCAGCGCATCGTCCGATGCCGCCGCTGATCCCGAAGCGATGCTCCCGCATTTCAAGAGCACTCGGTTCTGGCTTTCGGGACAGACAAACTTCATCTTCCAGGCTCATCCCGACTTTCACGCCGATTACAGCGGGCCTCATAGCCTCAGTCCCGATTATCAAAAGGCCACCTCGCGCGTGATGACGCTCTACACGGGTGTGCGGATCAACGATTCCACCGAGCTTCTGGTGGATATCGAAGAAGCGGGCGGTACTGCTCTCAGCCAGGGTTTTGGTCTGGCGGGAAATACGGATCTGGACATTGTGCGCAATCCGCTGTTGAGCAAGGAACCGTACTTGGGGCGCGCCATGATCCATACGGTCTTCGCGCTGAGCAAGGACAAAGTTGAGAACGATCGTAGTTTTCTATCGCTGTTCGATGAACTTCCGCGGCGCCGCCTGGAAATTCGCTTCGGCAAGTTCAGTTTGCCGGATTTCTTTGATCAGAATTCGGTCGGCTCCGACACGCATTTCCAATTCAACAACTGGTCGGTGGACAATAACGGCGCCTGGGACTACGCCGCAGATACGCGCGGCTACACCATCGGCGTGACAGCGGACTACGAGGATCGCAACTGGGGGTTCCGCTTCGCCGAGGCACTCATGCCTAAGATCGCAAACGGAATCGATCTGGTCTATCGGCCGTGGCAGGTTCATGCGGAGGATTGGGAATATGAACTGCGCCACGGCATCCTCCCGAAAAAATCAGGCGTGGTCCGGCTATTGGCTTACACCAACTACGCCAATATGGGCATCTACCGCCAGGCGAATGCCCAGTTTGAAGAAGGGTTGGTACCGGTACCGGAAATCACCAACCACCCGTGGCACATCACGCGCAAATATGGTTTCGGCATAAACGTGGAACAGAGTCTCGCTCGCTATATCACTGCTTACGCACGCTGGGGATGGGACAACGGAAAGACTGAATCATTTGCCTACACTGAAATCGATTCGACTTTCAACCAGGGCGTCGGCGTGAATGGCGCGCTGTGGCATCGCAAGCAAGACCGGGCCGGGGTCGCATTTGTCACGAACGGGATCAAGAAGGATCATCAGGTGTATCTGGCGGATGGCGGTTTGGGCTTCCTGCTGGGCGATGGCGGGCTAAACTATGGGCGGGAAAACATCGTTGAGACGTATTACACGGCCCATGTTTGGCGGGGAATTTATATTGCTCCTGGAGTGCAGCACATCAACGATCCAGGGTACAACGTCGACCGCGGACCGGTCCTCGTGCCGAGCCTGCGGGCTCACGTGGAATTCTAGATGCAGCTCTCAGTTCTCGGGCTTACAAAATGGAGATAATTAATACAAGACACTTTTTCTTGATGAGCTCTTCGCTCTCCCGGCGACAAATCTCAATTTGACTCGCCTAAATTCAAAATCGTGAATCTTGCGGAAAACTGCCAGGCTCGCGGAAAATCGTTTCCGAGATTGAAGTTCAACGGGTTGAGGGTATTGGCCACTAGCTGGGGGTAATTAAGGGAAGGGTCGATGGCCGAGCTGGTGGAGGAAGCCTCGGAGAACGATGACAACGTCTAGCATTTCCTGGGCGAGATGTTTTTCAGCTACGTGTTGCGCGTGATTCCGGCGTCGTGTTTTTGCACGGTGCGCAGCGCCCAAGCCATGCGTGGGGTATTGTGGGCGATTCCGAAGCGGCCTTCGGCATCCAGCAGAATAATTCCGCCGTGCCCGTTGAGGCGTTGCTGCAGATAATTCATGGCTTCCTTTGCGACCCACTCGGGCAAGCTGCCGGATTCGACGCGATCCGCCGCCCACTTCGCGAGCACGAGCTTCATGATGGGCTCGCCCCATCCGGTGGTGGATGCGGCGGCGCTGAGATTGTCGGCGTAACAGCCGCAACCAATGAGCGAAGAGTCGCCGAGGCGTCCGGGAGCTTTGTTGAGCGTGCCTCCGGTTGAAGTCGAAGCCGCGACATTGCCATCGCGGTCGAGAGCGATGGCGCCGACGGTGTCGTGGGAGAGCATGTCGTCTGAAATCACGGGCGCGAAGAGATCGTTACCGTCGCTGCCCGTCGAGGCCCGGGCCTGATAGGCGCGGAGGCGATCGACCTCCCGCGGAACGATGAGATCTTCGTTGCGACACAGAGCGATGCCGTGCTCGGCGGCGAAACGCTCCGCGCCCTCGGCTACGAAATAAACGTGTGGACTGTCGCTGAGAATCTTGCGAGCGGCGCGAACGGGATTACGCAGACGTTCGACGCAACCGACGCCGCCGCCGCGCAGGGTTGCGCCGTCCATGATGAAGGCGTCGAGTTGCACCTTGCCGTCGCGATTCAGGAAGCTGCCGCGCCCGGCGTCGAAGGTTTCGTCATCTTCGAGGACGACGACCGCTTCTTCAACCGCATCGAGAGCCGAGCCGCCACGCTCGAGCACGCGCCATCCAGCGGCGGCGGCGTTACGCACTCCATTGAGGTGCGCGTCGACCATGTCGTCGGGGATGGCCCAGGCGCCGCCGTGTACGACCAGAACAGGATTGGTTGGCACTTTCAGTCCTTCCAGGAAGTTGCCGGGATAGTTTAGCAGGCAAGAAGGTCCGTCAGTCTTCTCGGCCTTGATGCATTTCGAAAGTCGCCGACAAAGAATCGACGGCGCTTAAAATTCATTTTTTCGCGGGCTGTCCCCCACTTCGGTGAACCGGGCTCTGACGTCCACGAGTACGATCACCGGGTCGTCGAGACCGCGCTCCGAAGCAATCTTCTCAGGATTCGTCCGGAGAGAATGGTCGAACATGTTCTCGCCCACCTTACGATGGACTCTGTAAAAGGGCCTCCTTTGACTATCTCAATCGCAACTCCAGGGGCTGGATGGTGTTTTCTGGCGCCCGGGAACCGGCCGAATAAGTCAACACTGATTGGGCCAATAGAACATACAGCCACAATACCGAGGGCCGCTGATACAAACTATTTGGTTTGTGCATGTTCTTCTTGAATCTTGGGAAAGTTCTTCCGATTCGATAGGAATCGATGCCCCGTCCTCTATGCGGCGCGTGCGGAGGTATCCATCTCAGTGGTGCGCTGCCAGGTATAGATGATCCGATGGACTACGGTGATGGTCGAAAGCACGGCGATCACCCAGAGAGCAGGAGCCATGACATTGAACAAGGCACCGATGATCAGCAATACCAGACGCTCGGGGCGCTCCATGAAGCCGACGCGGCAGGTGCCGATGAGCGACTCGGCGCGGGCACGGGCATAGCTCACCATGATGGCGCTGATCATGGCCAGCGCGGCTAGCACGACATAGAAGAATCGGTTGCCACGACCGTAAAACACCAGCAATCCTAGGAACAGGGATGCGTCGCTATAGCGGTCTACGATGGAATCGAAAAACCCCCCGAAACGGGTGACGCGATTTGAGGCGCGAGCAACGCGGCCATCGACCAAGTCGAAAAATCCCGAGCCTATGATGACCAGTCCGGCGTAGAAGAACATGCGGCGCTGGTTGTCGCCGTTGGCGTATCCAAACAAGAAGGCGGCGTAGGTGTTGACCACCAGTCCCATCAGGGTCAAGACATTGGGATTGATGCGCGAGAGCGCGAGCAGGCGGACGATGGCGTCCAGTAGAACTCCGCAGGCGCGTCCGACTCCGCTGGTCCAACTCATGCGACCCTCATTTTGCTTTCCGCCCGGCTTCCTCTTCCAGCTTGGCTTCAGCAAGATCGTGCATTGTCGAAAGCTTCAGAATCTCCATCTCGCGGCTACCGCCTGGCGTGACCACCGTCGCGGTGTCGCCAACCTTCTTATTCAGCAGAGCGCGCCCGATCGGCGAGGTGGTAGAGATTCTCCCGGCCGCCACATCGGACTGTTCGCTCGCCACCAACTCGTAGTGCATCTCTTCATTCTTGGTGCTGTCGAAAATCGTCACCGTCGAACCCAGGCCAACTTTGTCCTTGGGGATATTGTTCATGTTGACGAGCGACAGGTCGGCTAGGCGCTGCCCAAGTTGACGGACGCGCGCCTTCAGGTACTCCTGACGTTGCTTGGCGGTGTGATATTCGGCGTTTTCGCTAAGGTCGCCCAAGGCAACGGCTTTCTTGAGCTCCCTGGGTATATCGAAAGCCAGCTCATGCTCGAGCATATTCAGCTCGTCCCGGAGCTTCTTCTTGATCTCTTCTGTCATCGTTTCTCTATCGTTACTTTGAGCATTATAACCCTCGGCCGCGAGAAACTGGGGCTCTAGCGTAGCTTCGGGGGCCTAGCGCCGCCTAACTACACCAATCTCCAACCTACTAACCCGCAACGACTTGCGCGTTCGGAAGTAGCATTTTGCCGCTTCTGGCAGGTCAGAGCCCAGTCACATACAGGGCAACGCTGCTTCTTGATTGCCTTAGAAGCGGTGCTAAGCTAGACTAACTACAGTCTTCCAGCACCCTCGGGCGAGGGCCCCTCCATGAACGGAAACAGCGTTTTCCACATCGGCGATAAGGTCGTATACCCCAACCACGGCGTCGGAACCGTAGAACAGATCGCCAGCCTGACTATTGGAACCCAAATACAAAAGTTTTACGTGCTAAGCATCGCAGCGAGCAATTTAAAGGTTAGAGTCCCCTTCCACAATGTGGACAGCGTAGGAATGCGTCCCGTGGTGCGCAATGGCGAAGTGGAGAAGATCGTAGATTATCTCTCCTCGGGCGAATGCGTTAACGCAGCCGATTGGAAAGACCGGTTTAAAGAGAATTCCGATCGGATGCGCACCGGGTCTCTGACAGACGTTGCCGCGGTGCTCAAAAGCCTGCTGATCCTGGGACAGGCCAAGTCGCTTTCCTTCCGCGAAAAGAAGATGCTGGAGCGCGCGCGGTATCTGCTGGTCAGCGAAATCGCCATCTCCCGAAACTGCGACGAGAGATTAATCGAAGAGGCACTCACCAAGGCCCTGACCAAGTGCAATCTGCGCTTTCCCGAAATCAGCGAACTGGCTTCATAACCCCACCGTGGCATTTGTTAGCTGGACTTCCCGGTCGACCGCTGTGTTCTCTATGGTTGTGTTCTCTATGGTAAGGAAGATCTGCACGACAGCGGCCACGGAGGGGCGCGGGAAAGCCTGCATTTGTCACCGATCCGGGTGCGCTTCCATCCAGGATTGAAGAATCAGGGTCGCAGCCATGCGATCGACCGCTTGCCCCCGTTTCTTAATCGAGAGATCGGTTTCGCGCAGTAGCCGGTTGGCTTCGGTCGACGTCCAGCGCTCGTCCCATAGGTGAACGGTCAAGCCGAAATGAGCCTGCAGATCCTCGGCGAAACGGCGCATCTTTTCCGATTGCGTTCCTTCCGCGCCACTTAAACGCAAAGGCAGGCCGACCACAATCTCGCGGACTTCGTATTTCGCCAGCACTTGCCTCAGCGCTTCCAGATCGCGGCGCTTGTTCTGGCGCTCGATCGTGGCTAATCCCTGCGCAGTTATGCCGAGCGGATCCGTGACCGCCACTCCGATCCTCTTCGATCCGACGTCGAGCGCCATGATGCGGCCAAGAACAGGAGTCGCCGGTCCATCCATCTGTCAATTGTAGATTGCAGAGGCAGAAAAGGTTCTCATTTCGGCAATTGCTGCCGGCAATTCGGGTGGTGCAATTCCGGCGGCAGTAAGGCAAAATTATTGGCCAGTCACAACTTGAGTAAAGAAATGCTCGAGTGGAACAATCACAAAATATGGAAACTACGGACACACAGGGCCGGCATCACTGGTCGCTCACGCTGCTTGGCATGGCCCTGGTCATTATGTTCGCATACTACGGCGAATCGGTGCTGGCGGTGCTGTTCTTTGCCGTTTTGCTGAGCTTTATGCTGTCTCCCGTGGTCCAGGCGATTGAGTATCTGCATGTTCCGAGGGCGACGGCGGCGCTGATCAGCATGGTTGTGCTCCTGGCTATGCTCTATGGCATCACCCTTGCCTCGTACAAGCAAGCCATCATTTTCGCGGACAACGTTCCAAAATATTCGCAGAAGATACGTTCGATTCTTCAGCCCTTCCAGCAGGACGCCGAGAAGATCGAGAAGACGGGCGAGGCCGTCAGCGAACCTGAGGACACAAATGTTGTGCCCGTGCGGCAGGTGGAAAGCTGGTCCGAGGTACTTACGCACGGAGCCGGCACGCTCACCGACATCGTACTGGCGGCTTCGTTCGTCCCTTTCCTGGCCTACTTTCTGCTGACCTGGCACAGCCACGCACGCTCGGCCACCGTAATGTTGTTTCCTTTGCATCACCGGCATACGGCATTCGTAACGCTGGGGCTGATCGGGAAAATGCTGCAGAGCTTTATTGTCGGAAATCTGCTGATCGGGCTGCTGATTTCGGCGGTCAGCGTAGCGATTTTTGGGCTGCTGCACGTTCCGTTCTTTTACTTCGTCGGTTTTCTCAGTGGCTTTCTTAGCCTGGTGCCATATCTGGGCATCGTGCTGGCGATGGTCCCGCCAATCCTGGTCGGCATCGGACAACTGGAACCGAGCGACCTGATCGTGGTCGTGTTTTGCGTGATCGGACTGCATCTTTTGGCGCTGAATGTTCTCTATCCGAAGCTGCTCGGGAGCCGGCTGAGAATCAATCCGCTGGCAGTCACGATTGCGCTGCTATTCTGGGGCGCGGTCTGGGGCGCGGTTGGACTGGTGCTCGCCATTCCGATCACGGGCGCGATCAAGATTGTGTTCGATCACGTCGAATCGATGAAGCCGTACGCAGATTGGCTCGGCGAGTGAGGCTTGATTGAATGAAAGCTGTTTGTGTCTTTTGTGGATCTAGCTCAGGGATCGATCCGGCATACTCCGAAGCTGCGCGGGCAACAGGCTCCGCCGTCGCGCGAGCGGGGCTTCGACTTATCTACGGGGGCGGCAGAGTAGGGCTCATGGGTTCACTGGCAGACGCCGCTCTGGAGGCTGGTGGCCAGGTCATAGGGATAATACCTCGCGCACTCGCCGAGTCCGAGATCAGTCACCAGGGCTTGAGTGAACTGCAACTGGTGGAGACGATGCACGAGCGCAAGGCGCGCATGGCCCAACTCGCCGATGCTTTCGTTGCTTTGCCCGGTGGCGCAGGCACTCTTGAGGAAATCTTCGAGCAATGGACGTGGGCGCAGTTGGGAGTCCACGGCAAACCGTGCGGCTTCCTGAATGTGAAGGGTTACTTCGATCCATTACTCGAGATGATCGGTAGGATGACGACCGAGCAATTCATACGGCCAGAATATGCCTCAATGCTAGTCGTCGAGACCGTACCAGAACGCCTGCTTGCTCGGTTTGCTGCTTATCGTCCGCCGCTGCGGAAGTGGCTGGGGCGGGGAACGCTTGCCGTGGAGGCGTGATGGAAGCGTACCCCCTCTGAGCCGGCGCGAACTCCGGATTTCCGGCAGCGATCATTCTCGATGATGGCGGGGCAGATGCTGGTCGTGCGCAAGCCCAACATCCCACATATTGTTATGCGGCCGGGCGGCAAGCTGGAGACTGACGAAGCACCCCTCGAGACACTCGCACAAGAGAGCTGCATGGAAGAGCTAGGGTGCATTCTCATCGATGGCGATTGTGCCGAATCTTCTCTGCCAAGGCCGCGAATGAACCGGGACAAATCCTGGAAGCCGCCCTCGTATTCGAATCGAAGTTGAGGTGAAAATTAGGAGCTGACATTGCTCCGCGCATGGGCTGGAGCGATGCAGCACTGAGACGCAGAGGACGTCGACAGAAGCTCCCTGGACTTGGGGAGACTTGGGGAGGGCTCGCCTTGACAGAAAAAGACGAATGAAGTCCAATTAAGTAGTTGCTACCGTGTCGCAACTAGGATCTCAAGGATACTTCTAGAGAAGGGGGAAAGTTTTCATGCCAATGGGCACTGGCGTATTAGTTGCGAGTGAGTCGCATTTAGGGAGATCGAAAAATAACTCCGTAATCACTCGCCCTTCTTTGATGAAAGAGCTGGCGGCGCGGGGCGTCCGCATGACCTCCCAAAGACGGCTGTTGGTCGGCATCATTCAGGACTCGCCACGCCACTTGGACGCGGCCACGCTGCTCGATCTTGCCCGGAAACGGAATCCGGAGATCGATCGTGCCACCGTCTATCGAACGCTCGCTTTGCTCAAGGACCGCGGTTTGATCGATGAGTTGGATCTCATGCACATCCAGGGCGAGAAGCACTATTACGAGGCCAAGACGAGTCGCGATCACTGCCACATGGCTTGTTTCCGATGTGGCGCCATCATGGAATACGCGAGTTCCTCTTTCGAGAAACTAAAAGAAGAAATGGTCAAGCAAAGCGGTTTTCAAATCCGGGTCGTCCGGCTGGAAGTGGGCGGATTTTGCAAACGATGTCAGCGGTCTGCCAGTTAGCGTCTCTCTTTTTTCAAGTTAGTTGCGACCCGGTCGCATATAAACGTCTGTCGATAAACACGTTGGCCCAAGTGGGGAAATGTTGAAGCGTCCTGTCATAAGTCTGTCGTTTGCAATCTTCATGCTGGTCGCCATTAATTCCTGGGCGGGCGTTGGCGGAAGTGTCTCGGGCACAGTCCGGGACGAGAGCAATGCCGTGGTCCCGGGCGCCAGTGTAAAGGCCACCAATGTCGAAACTGGAGTCCAGCATCAGGCCGCCACCAACGGCCAGGGATTCTACTCTTTCCCCAATCTCCCCATCGGTCATTACAGCATCGGGATGCAAAAGGCGGGCTTTCAGCCCTATCAACGGACGGGTATCACCCTCGATGCCGATAGCGCTTTGACTGTCGACGCCGTCCTCAACGTGGGCGAGACGTCAGATGTGGTTACCGTCGTGGAGAATCAGACTCAGGTGGAAACGACGAGTACGCAAGTCGGTGAAGTGATCACCGGCGCGCGGATGACGGCGGTTCCGCTCAACGGGCGGAGCTTCACGGATTTGCTTTTCCTTCAGCCGGGAGTTGCGCCAGTCACATCGATCACGTCCGAAACGGTGCAGGACGTAGGCGCAAGCGTGCTTTCTCCTTCTGGAGATTTGAACCCGGGCACGATCTCCATCAACGGCCAACGAGAATTTGCCAACAGCTTTATCGTGAACGGAAGCGACGTGGAAGAAGACGTAAATATGGGAGCGGCAATTATTCCCAACCTCGATTCCATCGCCGAATTCCGCATCCTCACCAACAGCTTCGACGCGGAATACGGCGAGTTCAGCGGGGGCCAGATCAATGTCGTAACTAAGTCCGGCACCAACGATTTTCATGGCAGCGCATTCGAGTTTCTGCGCAACACAGACTTCGATGCCCGCAACTATTTCTCTCCTGCCCGCGGAACTTTCAACCAAAACCAATTTGGCGGGACGTTCGGTGGTCCGATCCGAAAGAAAAAGATATTCTTCTTCGGCGATTATCAGGGAACGCGATCGACGCAAGGAGTGGACACAGGACAGATTCCAGTGCCGTCACTCGCCGAACGAAGTGGTAACTCTCTCGACCTCACCGACACCGTGAGTGGTTCTTACTTCGCGTCTTTGCTCACGCAGAAGCTGGGCTATCCTGTCACCGCGGGAGAGGCTTACTCCTCCGTTTTCCCGACTGGGGCGATCCCTCAAAGTGCATGGTCGGCGCCCGCGATCAACCTGCTGCAATATATTCCCACGCCGAACAACGCAAACGGCACATTCTCCACCTCGGCTTTCAACCAAACTTTGCGCGATGACAAAAGCGCTTACCGCCTTGATGCCAACACGCGCTGGGGATTGCTGTCTGCCTATTATTTTCTTGATGATTGGTCGCAGAACAATCCCTACCCGGTTGCTCAGGGCGGCGCAAACGTCCCAGGCTTCAACGCGCTTTATACGGGCCGCGCGCAACTGCTTGGCCTGGGCAGTACGAAAACGCTGAACGCGACCACCGTAAATGAATTTCGCTTCAGCTACCTGCGCGATGCGAACGACCTCGGCAAACCAATCGGAGGAGTCGGCGTCAGTCTGGCCTCACAAGGCTTTGAGGTCGGCGCAGGAACTCCGGGAATCGTGCCCTTGTCCCCCAAAACCGAAGGCGTAGAAAGTATCGGCTTTAACAGCTTCACAATGGGAACGAATACAAATGAGCTGACGCAGATCGGCAATACCTTCCAGTGGCTCGACAACTTCTCGAAAGTAATCGGAACCCACAGCATTAAAGCAGGTGGCGAGTTCCACTACGACCAGGTCAATGTCAATGCCATCGCGCAGTTCAATGGCAGCTTTCTGTTCTTTGGAACCGAGACCGGCTCCGACTTCGCAGATTTTCTGTTGGGCGCTCCAAGCCAATACAACCAGAGCCAGCTTCAACCTTTTTACGGGCGGAATAAGTATGTCGGCATCTACGGGCAGGATAGCTGGCGCATCACGCGCGGCCTCACGTTGAATTACGGCTTGCGCTGGGATCGGATCGAACCCTGGTATGAAAAGTACAACCAGATTGCGACCTTTGAGCCGGGAAAGCAGTCGGTCGTATTCCCAAATGCCCCTCCTGGCATTCTTTATCCCACCGATCCGGGAGTTTCGCGCACGCTGGCGCCTCCGGGCAATCGGGATTTCGCTCCGCGCATTGGCGTAGCCTATTCGCCGAACGCAGTCGGCGATGGCCTGTTCGAAAGAGTTCTGGGTGGTCCCGGCAACACCAGCATAAGAGCGAGCTACGGCATTTTCTATACTGCGATTGAGGCGCTTACCATTGGCGTGATGAGTGCCAATGCGCCTTATGGCACCACTTATACCAGTCCGGCTCCGCCGTTGTTCGCCACACCCTTCATCTCGGCATCGAGCGGCCAAGACCTTGGCCAATATTTTCCGGTGACTCTGGCTCCGCTGAACTCAAGTGCAAGTCATCCCGACCTCATCGACTTTACGCAGTTCGAACCAATCACCGGCTTGCCCAACTACTCCACTAATAACCGCATTCCCTACACCGAGGAATACATGCTCTCGCTCGAGCGCGGGTTTGGGGCCAATACCGTGCTCAGTGTGAATTACATCGGCAATCAGGGACATCGGCTCCTGGTACTGGAGGAGGCTAACCCGGGCAGCCCGGCGCTGTGCTTAGCGCTGAGCAATCCTGCCAACCTCGCACTGAACCAAACCCCCTGCGGTCCTTTCGGCGAAGACTCGACTTACCTCACTGCCCTCACCTCTCCCTATGAGGGCAAGACTTTCTATGGCACCCGTGGACCGTTAGGCTCGAACTTTGGAAGCAACGCGTATCAGACGACGATCGGCAATTCCGATTACAACGCCTTGCAGGTCACATTGCGGCACAACAGCAAGCGCCTTAACTTTCTCGCCGGATACACTTACTCCAAGTCGCAAGACCAGTCATCGAATCTGGGGGAAGCGGTCAATCCCCTAGATCCCTCGCTCAGCAAAGCTTTATCTTCCTTTGACGCGAAGCACAATTTTGTCGTCAGCTACAGCTACCGACTTCCATTTGAGACGCTTTTCCACAACTCGAATCGCTGCACCGAGGGATGGGAGCTCTCCGGCATTACACATTTCAGTTCGGGCCTACCGGTCACTCTCATTAACTACGGCGACAACTCTCTGCTTGGATCCGAACCGAATGGCATCAACAACTACGGCATCGATGAGCCCGACTATAGCGGCGGCCCTCTCCATCTCAATCACAATCCCCGCAACGGTCCATATTTCGACAGTTCCCAATTCAGCGAAAATGTTCTGGGCACACCGGGCACGGCGCGGAGGCGTTTTTTTCCCGGACCGGGCCTATCGAACTTCGATATGGCGCTGCTCAAGAATGTGCGCCTGACCGAATCGAAATCCTTGCAGTTTCGGCTCGAGGGTTTCAACGCTTTCAACCACACTCAGTTTTTCGGACCGCAATCCGTGGATGGCAATATCGCCGATTACGATACGACCTTTGGACAGGTGGTGAGCGCACAGCCTGCGCGAATTGTGCAGCTAGGGGCAAAATTCATCTTCTAGGCTTCTCTTCGGGAGAAGAATTCGGCTCTCCAGTCCCTGTACTAGAGCCACTTTATGCAATCGGAAAAGGCCTCTACACTGGAATCTTGCGGACGCTGATCAAACTTTTCTTGGTCGTTGTTCTGGCCGCTGGCGGCTGGGTGGCTTGGCTGGTCCACGCCCCGGTTATGCCTCCGGCCAATACTTCTTTGCTGTTGCGCCCAGGGTATTCGACGCGCAGGATTGCGGCGGAGCTGAAAAAGGCGGGCGTGATCCGCAGTGCGGTCGCTTTCCGGCTCTGGCGTGGGCTGCATCCCAAGCGATCGTTGAAGGCGGGTGAGTATCGTTTTGAGAACGCGGCGAGCTTTCCCCAGGTTTATGACCGGATCGCGCGTGGCGATATTTACTTCCACGTGGTCACCATCCCCGAGGGCTATACGATGTTCGACGTCGCCAAGGCAATGGAAGACGCCGGGCTTGGATCAGCGGCGGACTTCCTGCATGTTGCCCAAACTCAGACACAGCTGATCTCAGATCTGGCCCCACAGGCTACATCGCTCGAAGGCTATCTCTTTCCGAACACCTACGAGTTTACGCGGACACAGAGCATGCCGGAGATGGTGGCGATGATGGTCCATCAATTCCGGCAGGTGGCCCAGCAGATCGGCCTGACGTCCGGCCTGAACTCGGATGTACCTAAGGTTGTGATCATGGCCTCGATCGTGGAGAAAGAAACTGCCTCTCCCGAGGAAAGGCCACGCGTGGCCGGTGTCTACTACAACCGGCTGGCGCAAAAAATGGCGCTGGATGCCGATCCCAGCGTGATCTACGCGGAGTTGCTAGATGGCACCTACCGGGGAAGTCTTCATCATGCCGACATGGCTGTAAATTCGCCGTACAACACCTATCGTTTTCCGGGCCTGCCACCGGGGCCAATCGGCAATCCCGGGAGAAGCTCGTTGGAAGCGGCACTGCACCCTGACCCCACGGACTTCCTTTATTTCGTTAGCGATGGCAACGGACGCCACCGTTTCGCTCGCAGCCTCGAAGAGCACAATCGCAACGTCGCCGCCTATCGCCGGTCCCTCGGCCTGCGATAAAGCGCTGAACCCTTCCCTGCCTTATACTAATCAGATACTTATGTGGCAAGAGTCTTCCGGGATAGTGGCTTAGGAATGTATCGTCCTCACTTGCGTGTGTTCTTGCTCTTACTCGTGGCGGCAGCCACCTTTTCACTGAGCGGATGCCTTTTTCGAACGCGTCCTCTCGACCGCCAGTTTTCCAACCGCCCGCTGCTGACCGCGAGTCAGCAGCAGTTGATCGACTACGTCAATGCGCAGGCTGCCAAGATTCAGTCGATGCAAGCGACCGTGGATATTGACGCTTCAGCCGGAGACGTTAAGAACGGACGGATCACCGATTACAAGGAGATTCGCGGCTACGTGCTGGTACGCAAACCGTCCATGCTCCGCATGAAGGGATTGCTGCCGCTGGTGCGCAACACGGCTTTCGATATGGTCAGCGACGGCCAGCATTTTAAGCTTTGGATCCCTCCGCAGAATAAATTCGTGATGGGCTCGGACGACGCGATTGCCGACAACTACCAGCCGGATAAGCGCCTGGAAAACATGCGGCCACAGTACATCTACGACGCTCTGCTGCTGCCAGAAATTGCTCAGGACGAGATCGCGGTGCTTGATAACGGCTATGAAATCGTTCTGGACGCGAAGAAGCATCGGGTTGAGCAGCCGAACTACAGTCTGCTGGTAATTCGCAAAGGTCCGCAAGGCCCTTATCTGTCGCGCCGGATTGAGTTCAGCCGAATCGACCTGCTGCCATACCGGCAGACGATCTATGACCTGCAAGGAAACGTCGCGACCAACGCCCACTATCAGGATTACAAAGATTTCGGCGGAACGACATTCCCGAATACGATCGAAATCGAACGACCGCGGGAAAATTACGACATTACGCTCAACATGGTCAAACTGGAAATCAATAAACCGCTAACCGACGATCAGTTTATTCTGGATCAGCCAGTCGGGGCGGACGTCGTGCACCTCGATCAGCCGGCCCCCAGCGCAGCCAAAATGTCGAGCAATCAACACAAGTAGCCGCAGGAAAAACCAAGGCGAAAAACAAATAATGATGAATCGCATGATCGTCGGCAACCTGGTGCATCGGCCACTGCGCTCGCTGATCAGCGTTGTGGCAGTAGCGCTCGAAGTCACGCTGATTCTGCTGATCGTAGGGCTTTCCCTTGGAATGCTGCGGGATCAGCGCACGCGAAACGCGGGCATCGGAGCAGATGTGATCGTACTGCCGCCAGGATCCTCATTCCTCGCCGGGCTAACAGGCGCGCCCATGCCAATCAAGATTGGAGACCAGATCCTGGCGAAGTTGCCCCACGTGGAGAAGATCGCGCCGGTCGTCACGACCATCAGTTCAGCGGGCACCCTCGAGATCATCGCGGGAATCGACTTGCAAAGTTATGAAAGCCTATCGACGGGGTTCCACTATCTTGAGGGCGGTCCCTTTCAAGGTCCGTACGACGTACTCGTAGACGATCTGTTTGCTAAGTCCAAGCGTGCCAAGGTAGGAGACACGATCGAGATTTTGAACAACAAATTCCGCATCTCTGGCATCGTGGAGCGAGGCAAGGGCGCTCGCAAGTTTGTCCCGATTACGACTCTCCAAGATCTGATCGGCGCGAAGGACAAGGCTACTATTTTCTACCTAAAGCTCGACAACCCAGCCAATGCCGACACGGTTGTCGACGAGATTAGACACGTACCCGGCATGGAGCGGCATGTGGTGAACTCGATGGCATCCTATCTGGCCGCCATGAGCGCAGGCAATGTTCCCATGCTTTCGACTTTTATCGATGTTGTGGTCGGTGTGTCGATGGTCATCGGATTCATCGTGATTTTCCAAGCCATGTATACGGCCGTAATGGAGCGGACGCGCGAAATCGGCATCCTTAAGGCGATGGGGGCGTCAAAGCTGTACGTCGTGAATGTGGTACTGCGAGAGACGGTACTGCTGTCGCTGGCGGGCATCGTGCTGGGCGTCGCGGTGAGCCTGGCAGCCCGGGCGGCATTGGCCCACAAGTTCCCCTTGTTGCAGGTGGTGGTCGATGGCGATTGGATCATACGCGCCACTGTGATCGCCATCGTCGGCTCAGTCGCCGGCGCACTGTATCCGGCATTCAAAGCCGCGCAGAAAGATCCTATCGACGCATTAGCATACGAATAGCGCGGGGTACCCCGATTCGCTTTTGGTTCGCCCTTATTTGCTGGGTTTTTCCTGCTTTGTAATTTTCCTCGCAAATCTCGTGAGAATGCACGATACTGCCCCTGAAACCGCCGTGCTATAATCACCCGCCGTTACGCAAAAGCGGTGCAGTTTCGCAGCGAGTTGTTTTAATTTCCCTGTGCGCGGATGCGTGCGGAGACTGAAAATACGCAGGAGGAGATATGCGCTTCGATGATCCGACTCTCTACGGTCGGGACGATGAGACGGATGAATACAGCGACAGCGGCGCCTATGGCGAATCGCTGGAAGAGGATTTGGAAGAAGAGGAAGAAGAGGAAGAGGAACCCGCTCTCGTAGATGAAGACGACGAGACTCCTTTGCCCCCAGCCCGGGAACCCGTGACCACACCTGCACCCGAAACTCCGTCGGGCGGTGGTGGCGGCCACAGCGCGCCTCCGAAGAAGAAAGCACCAGCCAAGAAAAAGGCTGCGAAAAAAGCGGCGAAGAAGCCGGCTAAGAAAGCTGCCAAGAAACCGGCTGCCAAGAAAAAAGCTAAACCGGCAAAAGCTAAGAAAAAAGGAGCCAAAAAGCCAGCCAAGAAAGCGGCCAAGAAAAAAACTGCCCGCAAGAAGGGGCGCCGCTAGCACTCAAGATTCATTTCACGCGGTTCATTTCAATTGATGGCGGGTGCTGTTTCTGGCTTCCGCCATTTCATTTACTTTCCATCCCGTACGATCGCGTCCGCTTCAATTTTCCGCAGCATCTCCGCAGAAACCAGTGCCGTGATCACCACCATGGAACACACGGGACGAATCGTGCGGAAAAATTGTCCGTGCGCTTTCTCTACCTTTTCCCAATCCGCAATGTTGCTCAGAAAAACGCGCGTGCGAACCACATCTTTCATTGAAGCTCCAGCTCGCGTTAGCGCGCTTTCCATGTTCTTGAGAATCTGAATCGCTTGCGCGCAGGCATCTCCGGCAATGATTTTTCCGCCGGCTCGAGCGGCCGTTATACCCGCAACATGGACATACGTGCCCCGGCGCACCGCACGACAGTAACCTACGATTGGCTCCCACGTGTTCCCGATGAGATGCTGATTCGCTCCACTTCGCCTGCTTTTTCCGCTGCTTTATTGTCGAAACCGATACGGTGAAACACATTTTCCCATGCGGGACGCGAAATTAGCAGCTCCCAGGTTCGGCTGCCAATAAATCTCGTAAACCCCGCGCGCAGCTTGGGCTTCTAACTATGGTGTGGCACGAATGGTCACTTGCGTGGGATGCGGATTCGCGGTATCTAATCCCATCAGCGTTTTGTTCCGAGTAGGAACAAAGGACCACGATCGGGGAGGGAAGTGGGGCCATGGAAATGATTCCGGAGACGCATCCGTTACAGCAGCTCTTTCTTGAACTGGTGGGCCGTCACTATGCCGAGGAGATTGGAATCCGCGATCCGCAGGTTGTAAATTACGTCGCGCAGCTGCTGTCGGAGTTTTGCGATGCCGAGCAGTTGCTGAAGATTCGCGACACCTCCGGGAGACCGTTGAATGATGTCGGTGAGATGCTGATCGAATCAGATCCCATTTATGGACCGGCGCCTTCGTTTGACCGCGAACGCCAGGTGCGCAAGCACATCGGCGACTACACGCTCTTCTATGCCGGCATGTTTCCGGAGAGCATCAATCATTATCGCCTGCGACGCCAGCGGGTCGAGGGTTTTGTCGATTGGGTGAAGGCCGGGAAAGAAAGCTATTACATCGTCTCGAAATTCGAGCACTTCGAATACGCCAAGGTGGCCCCCTTGTTCGCACAACTCTCGCAACGATTCGAGCAGTGCGTGTACGGACTGAACCTGGTGAAAAATGAGCTCGAAGTGATGCAACACCCGATCGTGCGGAGAACGAACGAATTGATCATGTAGTTTTCATGACCGCCTCCACACCATCAAGTTACTTCTGCGATTGCACAATTCTCCTGCCCGCAATTTTGTATTTTCCTTCCAACACAATCCTGATCGCTTCGGAGTATGCAATGTGTTCCTGCTCAAGAATTCGCGCTGCCAACGTACGCTCGTCATCGGTATCGAGCACGGGCACGATTTTCTGCACGATGATGGCGCCGTGATCGAGCTCTTCATCAACGAAATGCACGGTACATCCCGTAACTTTCACGCCATAGGCGAGTGCCTGCTGCTGCGCCTCGAGTCCCGGGAAAGCCGGTAGCAACGACGGATGGATGTTGAGAATTTTTCCCGGGAACTGCCGCACGAACCAGGGCGAGAGCAGGCGCATGTAACCGGCAAGACAGATGAGGTCTACCTGGTTATCCAGAAGTGCGGACACAACTTCGCGGTCATGCTCCTCGCGCGGCTTGCCTTTCGATGGGATGACGACCGCATTGAGGCCACGATGGCGGGCGATTTCCTGTCCGGGAGCATCGGCGCGATTCGAAATCACGACCGCAATCCGGGCATCGGATATCCTGCCTTCCGCAATGCCGTCAGCGAGGGCTACAAAGTTGGAGCCCCGTCCGGATAGCAGAATGCCGAGATTTTTCATGCGCTGTAATTATCGCCCGCCGAGCCACCGAGGAGCACAGAGAATCGAAGATCGAAAAATCGGAGCTCAGAGCCACCCGCCAGTCTAGCTGAACATGACTTTGCGGTCGCCCTTCACGATGCGCCCGACGCTGTAAAATTTTTCGCCGGCGCGCTCCAGTAGTGTCTGTGCTTTCTTGAACTTCTTGGCGGGGACCACGATCAACATACCGAGACCCATATTGAAGGTGCGCAGCATTTCTTCTTCGGCGACGTTACCGAGTTTCTGCAAATGTTCAAAGATGGGCAGAACCGGCCAGGTGCCGAGTTCGATCACCGCCGAGGTGCCTTTGGGCAGCACGCGGGGCAGATTTTCGGTGATGCCGCCGCCGGTAATGTGCGCCAACGCCACGACACATTCGCCCGCAATCATCTTCCGAATCACCGACCAGTAGCTGCGATGGGTTCGCATGAGTTCGTTGCCAACTTTGTTTTTGATCTCGCTGACAAAAGTTTCCAGAGAATAGCCCGCAGTTTCAAACAGCAGTTTGCGCGCCAGAGAGTACCCATTGGTGTGCAGGCCATTCGACGGCAGCCCGAGGACGCAATCCCCCACCTGTACGTCCTTGCCGCTAATGATATGGTCGCGTTCTACAACTCCGACAATGAATCCAGCAAGATCATATTCGCCCTCGGGATAGAACCCAGGCATTTCGGCGGTTTCGCCGCCGATCAAGGCGCAGCCGTTATGCTTGCAGGCTTCAGCGAGGCCGCCAACGATTTTCTCCGCCACCTCCGGCTCCAATTTACCCGTTGCCAGGTAGTCCATAAAAAACAACGGCGCCGCGCCCTGTACTGCGATATCGTTCACACAGTGATTTACCAAGTCCCCCCCGACGGTGTGGTGCATTTTCATGTCGAAGGCCACCTTCAATTTGGTGCCCACACCGTCCACGCTCGAAACCAGCACCGGATCCAAATACTTTTTGTCGACCGCGAACAGCCCGCCGAATCCACCTATCTCGCTCAGCACTCCTTTGGTAAAAGTTTTATGTGCTAGATACTTGATGCGCTGCTTGGTGCGGTTGCTGCGATCGATGCTGACGCCCGCATCAGCGTAGGTGACGGAGTCGTTTTGGACGTTGGGGTTCTGGGCCACTTTTTCAGTCCGCTATTGCCAGGTGAGAAATTCCGATGCGCCAACGAGCCGGTGGAAACGTTTCAGGCGCAACAAATTCTAGCACGTCTGGAGTTTTATCCGGCGGGACGCTAGTAACTGCAAAAAGTAAACCCCGGCGAAGAGCCGGGCGCAAACGAAACATAGCGAGTACGGCGTGGTTATAGGGTTTCGTTCTTGTTCGTCTCGCCTTTCTTGCGCTTTTTATGATGTTTGTGGTGGTGTTTCGCTTTGCTCCCCGCTTTCGGATCCATTGGACTGTCGCCGCCGCTCGCTTGAGCAAAGGCGAACGACGACATCGACATCGAGAGTGCAATGGCGAAAATCAACGCGAGTGCTTTTTTCATTTTCGCGTACTCCTCTAACATTCACATATGCAAGAACTCCGGAAAGTTCGCGATGTGAGTGTCGGACTCCGACAAAATTTTAGACCCTGGACAAGCCTTTTCCAAGCGCCATCAGCGAAGGCGCTATAATGCTCATCCGACCCTTTTTCTGGAGACAAGCATGAGGATTCTGGCAGTTTTCTTAATTGCAATTTTAACCGTTCCATTTGCCGCGGCGCAGCAGGAACAATCAACAGACACGGCATCCGAGAACGCGAAGCAGGCTAGTTCTAAGAAAGATAAGAAGCAGGCAACGCCAGCAAGCGCCGCCGCTCCAGATAAATCTGCGGAGAGCGCCAAGCCCGCGGAGGCGCCCAAATCCGACTCGGGCGAAGCTTCCGACAAGGAAGAACATTACGATGTGGCCGAAGTCCCGCCCGTGATCACGCATCACCAGATCGCGCTGAATGGCAAGATTCTCGGTTACACCGCGACCACCGGAAGGCTTCCCATCAAACGCGATGACGGCAAGATAGAAGCCGAAATGTTCTTCGTCGCCTACACCCTCGAAGGCCAGGAAACCGGGAGTCGTCCGTTGACGTTTGCCTTCAACGGCGGTCCCGGCTCCGCCTCGGTGTGGCTCCACATGGGCGCACTCGGGCCAAAGCGTGTGGTACTGCAGCCCAACGGCTTCATGCCGGCTGCGCCTTATCGCCTGGAAGACAATCCCGACACGCTGCTCGATCGCAGCGATATCGTCATGGTGGATGCCATGTCCACCGGTTACTCTCGGGCCGCGACCGCAGAGCTAACCAAAAAGTTTCTGGGCGTAAAAGGCGACATACAGGGCTTTGGAGAATTCATCCGCTTGTACCTCTCGCGCTACGAGCGTTGGAACTCGCCACTTTTCTTGCTCGGTGAAAGCTATGGCACAACCCGGGCAGCTGGCATAGCCGGATATCTGGCTGATCACGGCATCGCTTTCAACGGAGTGACGTTGCTCTCAATGGCCGTGGACTTTCAAACGCTCGAATGGAACAAATCGAACGATCTGCCCTATATCTTGCTGGTGCCCACTTTCAACATGATCGCCGGCTACCATCACAAACTTGCGGCCGATCTTACTCAGGATGTAGCCAGAACGCGTGAAGAGGTCGTGCGCTGGTCGACCAACGATTATGCGCTTGCCCTCGGCAAAGGCGACGCTCTGACATCGGAAGAACATCGCAAGATTGTCGAACAATTGTCCCGTTACCTCGGACTGCGTCCCGAGGTGATCGAAGCGCATAACCTACGCATCAGTGTTCCGACTTTCTCCAAAGAGTTACTGCTCGATCAGAAACTGGTTTCCGGTCGCCTGGATGGTCGTTTCGCCAGCCCGAATCCGAATCCCGATGAAGATCGTGAATATGATCCGACAAGCGCCGCCATCCTTCCACCTTACACATCGGCGTTCAATAACTATTTGCGAACTGAACTGAATTACAAATCCGATATGCCCTATAGGGTTTTTGCGTACGACCAGCCCGGCTTCCAGAAGTGGGATTGGGGTACCGCCGTAGAAGGCTTTCCCAGTACAGCCGGAGGCTTGCGCTCGGCGTTGATCAAGAATCCGTATATGAAAGTACTGGTGATGGAAGGCTACTACGACTTGGCCACGCCCTTCACCGCCGCGAACTGGACCATGGATCACCTCGATCTCGACGCGAAGTATCGTCAGAATATTTCTTACGCCACCTACAATGCGGGGCACATGGTGTACATCGATCGTGCCGAACACGACAAGATGAAGAAAGATCTGGTCGACTTCATGGAGAAGTGCCTGACGAAATAAATCGCGTGCTCATGAGCCAGTGCGTGCCGCCGTCATCTTCGGGTTGGGAACTTCGCCGGCTGACTTGAAACCATTTCAGACCGGCTCGCGATCGGAGTGGATTGAGGGACTTCCCGCCTCCTCGAGCGACGCCAACGCCATCGTCATTCTTGGTGGGGACGGCACGATTCATCGTCATCTCCCAGCGCTGATGCGTCTCCAGCTTCCCGTTCTGATTGTCCCGGGAGGCAGTGGAAACGATTTTGCCCGCGCTCTGAAACTCCGGTCAGCGCGAGATTCTTTGCGCGTCTGGCGTGACTTCGAATCAGAGAAAATTCAGGCACGAGCAATCGATCTCGGCGTCATTGTTCCCTCGGCTTCGCCGGAGACCAAATACTATTTCTGCTGTGTTGCGGGCTGCGGGCTGGACTCGGCCGTCAGTTGCCGGGCCAATCAAATGCCGCGCTGGCTGCGCGGACGCGGCGGCTATGCCTTAGCGTTGCTACCGCTGCTGCCCAAACTTCCAGCCTTCTCCATGCGCCTAACGCATTTCCACGGCGGAGATAGCGTTTCGGCCGAAAAGCTCACCTTGTTGGCCGCATTCGCTAACACGCAATTCTATGGCGACGGCATGCGCATCGCTCCCGAGGCGGATTTCGCCGATGGCAAACTCGACATCTGCCGCATCTCGATGATGAATCCTTTCCACTTTTGTTGCCTGTTCCCAACCGTTTATTTCGGACGTCATTTGCTCTCGCCCAAGGTCGAGTACTCCACGGCCGATCGGGTCGTGGTAGAGACGGAGACTCCGTTCGATCTCTATGCCGATGGTGAGTTTGTGTGCAAGACGCCAGCGCAGATCTCGGTTGCGCCAGGAGCGCTGCGAGTCATTTCCCCGTCTCGCTAGTTCGCGAGAATTAGTTGTGTTCGCGCATTCGCCCGTAACGGGCATCGAGCGCAATATTCAGTTCGAGCACGTTCAGGCGCGGCTCGCCGAGGAACCCCCATTGCCGGTTCTGCGAATTCTCTGTAACCAAACGCGCGACTTCGGCCTCGGGAATCTTGCGTTCCATCGCCACGCGCCGAATCTGAAACTGCGCCGCCGCCGGCGTGATGTCCGGATCGAGTCCTGAGCCCGATGTCGTCACCAGGTCGACCGGGATGGGCACGCCCGGATTTTCCGCTTGCAGCTTGGTAACGTCTCCATTTACGCGAGCAACCAACTGCGCGTTCGTCGGACCGAAGTTTGAGCCGCCCGAAGCGGTGGCATCGTAGCCCGCAGCGCCTGCGGCAGATGGTCGCGAATGAAAGTAGCCTGGCCCCGAAAATGACTGCCCAATTAACCGCGAACCAATGACCACGCCATCTGGTCCTTGAATCAGCTGCCCATTGGCCTGTTTGGGGAAAATCAACTGCGCGAGTCCAGTCACCAACAAGGGATACAGAATTCCCAATAGCACCGTTGTCGCGATCGTCATGAGTACAGCCGTGATCAAATTTTTCTTCATATGCCTTTGTCTTTTCGATACCAGCTCTTTTTTAAGCCAGCTTGACGCCGGTGATGAACATGTCAATCAGCTTGATGCCGATGAACGGAACCACCAAGCCCCCGAATCCATAGACAATTAGATTCCGGCGCAGCAGCGATTCGGCGCTCATTGCTCTGTACGCGACTCCCCGCAGTGCCAGCGGAATCAGAGCCACGATGATCAGCGCATTGAAGATGACCGCGGAAAGCACCGCCGACTGCGGCGTCTGGAGGTGCATAACATTCAGCGCATTCAGCACCGGGAACGTTCCGGCAAACATTGCCGGAATGATCGCGAAATACTTCGCTACGTCATTCGCGATCGAAAATGTGGTGAGGGCTCCGCGCGTCATCAGCAACTGCTTGCCGATCGCCACCACCTCGATGAGTTTGGTGGGATTTGAGTCGAGGTCCACCATGTTTCCCGCCTCTTTTGCCGCCTGGGTACCTGTATTCATGGCCACACCCACATCGGCCTGAGCCAGTGCGGGTGCGTCGTTTGTACCATCGCCGGTCATGGCGACCAACTTGCCCTCGCCTTGCTCGCGACGTATCAGGTCCATCTTGTCTTTCGGGGTCGCCTCCGCCAGAAAATCGTCTACACCCGCCTCGCGCGCAATTGCCGCAGCGGTCAGGGGATTGTCGCCGGTGATCATCACGGTCTTGATCCCCATCGCGCGCAGCTGATTGAAGCGCTCACGCATGCCGCCTTTGACGATATCTTTCAAGTAGATTACGCCCAGCGCTCGCTGATTCTCCGCAACCACCAGCGGAGTTCCTCCCGAGCGCGAGATCTGTTCCACGCTCGCCTGAATCTCACGCGGTAGCGAAGTGCCGAACTGCTGCAAGTATTTAATGATGGCATCGACCGACCCTTTGCGAATCTCGCGGCCGTCCATGTTCACGCCTGACATCCGAGTTTGCGCGGTGAAAGGGACGAACACCGCTTCATGCGAGGCCAGTTCGCGTCCGCGCAGGTTGTACTTCTCTTTCGCCAGCACCACAATCGACCGCCCCTCGGGCGTTTCGTCGGCGAGCGAAGAAAGTTGCGCCGCATCCGCCATTTCAGCATCGGTAATTCCCGGTGCAGAAATGAACTCCGCTGCCTGGCGATTGCCCAGCGTGATCGTTCCTGTCTTATCGAGCAGCAAAGTGTTTACGTCTCCAGCCGCTTCCACAGCACGTCCCGACATTGCCAGCACATTGTGTTGTACCAGACGATCCATGCCGGCAATACCGATCGCGGAAAGCAGACCGCCAATCGTGGTCGGAATCAAGCAGACAAGCAGAGATACGAGAACGAATATCGTCTGCGGCGATCCCGAATAAATTGCGAATGGTTGCAACGTAATCACGGCCAGCAGAAAGATGATGGTTAGCCCTGCGAGCAAAATATTGAGCGCGATCTCGTTCGGAGTCTTCTGCCGCTCAGCTCCCTCTACCAAAGCGATCATTCTGTCGAGGAAGGTTTCGCCAGGATTTGAGGTGATGCGGACTTTGATCAGATCAGATAACACGCGCGTGCCGCCGGTAACTGCCGACCGATCGCCTCCGGATTCTCGAATCACTGGCGCCGATTCGCCGGTTATTGCAGACTCGTCCACCGAAGCAACCCCTTCGATGACTTCGCCATCGCCGGGAACAAATTCACTTGCCGCCACCATCACAACGTCACCCGACCGCAGCTTCGAACTGGGCACCGTTTCTATGGTTCCATTCGCCAATAAGCGCCGGGCCTCGGTTTCAGACCGAGCTTTGCGCAGTGTGTCCGCTTGCGCTTTGCCCCGTCCTTCGGCCATAGCTTCCGCGAAATTCGCAAACAGCACCGTGAACCATAGCCAAAGTGTGATCTGCAGATTGAAGGCAAAGCTCTGCTTCTCACGGAACAACAGCAGGGTGGTCACTACGCTGCCGACCTCGACCACGAACATGACCGGATTCTTCATCATGGTGCGAGGATCAAGCTTGACCACGGCATCGACCAGCGCCCTCCGGATGATTTTTGCGTCCCACAAACTCTTGCTTTTCTTGTCTGCCATGTTTGATCTCAGAAGTCTTTTCTCGAGTGCTGTCTCCGAAAGCTCCGCCTCAGAAAGTTTTCCCTGCCATCATCAGCAGGTGTTCAAGTACCGGCCCTAAACTAAGTGCCGGGAAAAAAGTCAGCGCGCCTACGATCACGATCACCGACACCAGCAGAACCGCAAACAAAGGCGTAGTCACCGGGAACGTACCAGCCGAAGCCGGCACTGTTTTCTTCTTCGCCAGGTTCCCGGCAATCGCCAGCATGGGGATGATCATGAAGAATCGTCCAACCAACATCGTCATTGCGCCGGCGGTGTTATACCAGAGCGTATTGCCGTTCAATCCAGCGAACGCAGAGCCGTTATTGCCCGCCATGGACGTAAATGCGTAGAGAATCTGCGTGAGGCCGTGTGGACCCGCATTGCTGATGCTCGATGTGCCAAATCCTTCCACGGATGAAATGGCTGTGAGCACGAGAATGACCAGCGGAAAAACCAGTGTTACCAGCATCGCCATCTTCACGTCGTACGCTTCAATCTTCTTGCCCAGATACTCCGGCGTTCGCCCAACCATAAGTCCGGCAATAAATACCGACAGCACGACGTAAATCAAGATGCCGTAAAGACCTGCGCCCACTCCGCCAAAAACGGTTTCGCTGAGCATGATGTTCACCAGCGGCACCAGTCCGCCCAGTGGCGTAAAAGAATCGTGGACGCCGTTAATTGCGCCGCAGCTCGCGTCAGTAGTAACGGTGGCAAATAGCGCGGAACTCGCAATGCCAAAACGCACTTCCTTGCCTTCCATGTTGCCGCCCGGTTGCTGCAGGCTCGCGCGCTGATCGACTCCATGCAGCAGAGGATTTCCTTTCGCCTCCGCCCAATAGGCCGTTGTGACTCCGCACAGGAACAGAATCGCCATCGCCGCCCAGACCGCCCAGCCATGACGTTGCGACTTCGTCATTCTGCCCAGCGTATAAGTAAGGCCTGCCGGGATGGCGAAAATGGAAAGCATCTGCAGGAAGTTACTAAGTGGTGTGGGATTTTCAAAGGGATGAGAGCTGTTGGCATTGAAAAATCCGCCGCCGTTCGTGCCCAGCATCTTAATCGCTTCCTGCGAAGCGACCGGCCCTTGCGCGATGGTCTGGTTGGTAACCGTGTCCATTACCGCTTTGCCGTCGGGTCCAACCATCGGCTTGCCGTCCGTACCCGTCTTCTGGACTTGCTGCGGTTCCATCAGCTTTGCAGTGTCATAGGGCTTGAGATTTTGCACAACTCCCTGCGAGACCAGGACCAAGGCATAAACGATGCACGCAGGGAGCAACACCCACAGGGTAGAGCGGGTCATATCGACCCAGAAATTTCCGATCGTTTCTTTTTCGGTGCGTGCGATGCCGCGGATGAACGCGACCGCCAGCGCGATCCCCACTGCCGCCGACGCAAAATTGTGGTACGCCAACCCGGCCATTTGTGTGAGATAGCTCATGGTGGCTTCGCCGGGATAGTTCTGCCAATTGGTATTGGTGGTAAATGATGCGGCCGTGTTGAAAGCAAGCGCCGGCTGCAAACCGGCAAACTTCTGCGGATTCCACCATGGCAACCACTGCTGCACCCGCTCCATCAGATAGAGCAGCAGCATGGAGACGCCGCTGAACAACAGCATGCTAGCGGCATACTCGGACCAGCGCATCTCGTGGGTTTCATCGACGCCGGTCAGGCGATAGAGCAAGCGTTCGATTGGCCGCAGCGCCGGGTCAAGAAATGTGCGCTCGCCGCTGAACACCCTTGCCATGAAAACCCCGAGCGGCTTGGTTATTGCCAGGATCAGAGCCAGAAATACGAAGATCTGTATCCAGCCGTTAGTTGTCATTTCAGAATTTCTCCGGCCGCAGCAACGCGTATAGCAGGTAGACCATCAACCCGGCGCTTACCAGCAGCATGATGATTGATTCAGCATTCATATTGATTGGCCTCAGGCGATCTCCCTCAACGAATTCGATCGCAGAACTTCACGTACCCAAGCGACAGCACGAAGAACGCTATCGAGACCACCACAAATATCACGTCTTGCACACGCCCTCCTCAGTCCTCGATGGCTTTGCTCGCATAAAGCAGACAAGCGAGCCAGCCACGCCTACCACCGTCGATTAGAAATGTTTTCCCATAAAAGCGTGGTAAGCGTTTCGTAAAGAAACCATAAAGATCAGGGAACAATCAATCGCCAGGCTCGAAGCGGTAACCCACCCAAGGGTCGGTCACGATATAGCGGGGAGAATTTGGCGAGGGCTCAAGCTTCTTGCGGAGCTGCGCCACAAACACGCGCAAGTATTCAACTTGCTCCGTGCTTTCGCCACCCCAGACCGCGCCCAAGAGCGCACGATGGGTGACCACTTTACCGGCGTGCCGGGCCAGATATGCGAGCAAATCGAATTCTTTTGGAGTGAGATGGACGGCGCGATCCTTGACCAGAACGCTGCGGGAGCCAGGATCGATCTTGAAGTCGCCGGCAACGATCGGCCCCACTTCCGATTCTTCGGCGCGCGTGCGACGAAGGTTGGCCCGGACGCGAGCCAGAAGTTCCTCGATGCCGAACGGCTTGGTTACGTAGTCATCCGCTCCTGCATCGAGCGCCTTGACCTTGGTCCGCTCTTCGCCACGCACCGAAAGCACAATGATCGGAATCTGCGTTTTCGCTCGCAAGCGGCGACACAACTCGAGTCCGTCCATGTTGGGCATCGCCAAGTCGGTGATGACCAGGTCCGGTGTCCAGTCTTTCATGATTTCGAGGGCAGTATCGCCGTCGTTGGCGACGCGAATGTCGTATCCGTGGCTGGACAAAGATGTCCGCAGCACGCGCGTGATCTGCGATTCGTCGTCCACCACCAGAATGTGTTTATGATCCGGCATTCTGAATCAGCTAGGCTCCTGCGTCACGATGTGTACGTCCACAGCCGGAGCATCGCGCAAAAATTGATGGATCGCCGAAAGATAGAAATAGCGCCTCCAGCCCCGCGTCGCCGAGCGCCCAAAGACTACTTGCGTAATGTGCTTTTCGTTGACAAATTCCGCGACCCCCGCAGCCACGCTCTTTCCTTGCAATTTCACCACCGATGCCCCCACGTTTTCTGCGAAGCGCACATTCGCCGCCAAGGTTCGCTGATTTGCTTCGCTCGAGTCCTGCCCCATGTCGGTATAGACTACAAAGAGCTCGGCATTCAACGCATGCGCCATCCTCGCTCCGCGCGCGATCAGATATTGCGCCGCCGGGTTTGAACTGATGCATACCGCAATGCGTTCGCGGATGGAGACCGTTCCTCGATCCGTCGCTTCCTCGCCGCGGTGCTGCTCCAGGCTTTGATCCACCTGCTGCGCCACTTGCCGCAAGGCCAGCTCGCGCAAGGCGATTAAATTCGTCTCGCGGAAAAAGTTTTCCAGGGCTCGTCCCACGCGTTCCTGTGGATAGACGTCGCCGCGCCTCATACGGTTCTGCAGCGCCTCTGGAGTCAAGTCGATCATCACAACTTCGCTGACTCGTTGCAGCACCCAGTCCGGAACTGTCTCCCGCACCTGGATCCCCGTGACTCCCTGCACGGTCGGAGTAATGCTCTCCAGATGCTGAATGTTCATGGTGGAAAGAACATCGATTCCCGCGTCCAGCAGTTCGAGCACATCTTCATAGCGTTTGTGATGTTTGCTGTCTTCGATGTTGGTGTGCGCCAGTTCGTCCACCAGCGCGACACAAGGCTTGCGCGCGAGAATAGCGTCTACGTCCATCTCCTCGAAAAGCGCGCCTTTGTACTCGATCTTCTTGCGCGGAACCACTTCCAGATTTGTGACCAGTTCACCGACGGCTTTCCGTCCATGGGTTTCGACAACTCCAATCACGACATCTTCGCCGCGATTGTGCCGCCGGATCGCCTCGGTCAGCATGGTGTGGGTCTTGCCCACACCGGGAGCATATCCAAGAAAGAGCTTGAACCTGCCGCCCTTTTTCGTCGGCGAACATTCTTCCAGCCATTGCTCAGGCGTCTTAGACATTCCGATTATTGTCGTTGAGGCATTCGAGTTTGTCGATGTCCGTTCGATGCCTTTTAAAATGTCAGTTACAATCAGCTCGTGAAACCCGCCAACCGATCCGCGTTGGGATACTTTGTCGCGGCACTCACTATAGCTGGTATTACCTTTGTCGGATTTCGTTTGATCCATCTCAATCCGACCACCATCTCTCTTGCCTTTTTGCTCGGCGTCCTCGGAATTTCCGCTTCGTGGGGCCTGCGCCAAGCCGTTTTCATGTCGTTGGTCGCTACTGTCGCTTTGGATTACTTTTTCCTGCCACCAATCGGCACTCTGAGCATCGCCAATTCGCAGGACTGGGTCGCGCTCTTCGCATTCCTGGTAACCGCAGTGGCGGTCAGCGAGTTGTCGGCTCGTGCAAGGCGGGGAGCGCGAAGCGCCGTCGAGCGCAGACAAGAACTAGAGCGCCTCTACGCCTTTAGCCAACTGCTGCTTTCCAGCGACAGCCCCGCCGAACTATTGAACCTGATTCCCCGCTATATTGTGGAATCATTCGGCATCCGATCGGCGGCGATTTCATTATCCACCCGCAGCGACGTTTATCGCTCGGGCCCCACCGTCGATGGATTGGAAGCGCGCGATTTGCAGCTGATCGGCTTGCGCGGCGAACCGCGCATCGATGCTGCTCAACAGATTGCCTTCATGCCGCTGCAGATGGGCATGCGGGTAGTCGGTTGCCTGGGCGTCTCCGGTTCGATGCTTTCGCGACAAACGCTGGAGGCGATCGGCAGCCTGGTCGCTATCTCCATCGAGCGCGCCGGCGCCGTCGAAAAACTCAGTCGCGCCGAAGCCGCGCGTGAGAGCGAGCAACTGCGCTCCGTCTTGCTCGATTCGGTCACGCACGAATTTCGCACTCCGCTCACCGCCATCAAAGCCTCAGTTACGTCGCTGCTCGGAAGCCCTGACGATTCGTCAACTCATTCGCCAGAAGCGCGGCAGGAACTGTTGACCATCATCAACGAAGAAAGCGACCGGCTGAATCGACTGATCGGGGAAGCCGCCGAGATGGCCCAGTTAGACGCCAACAAAGTCGAATTTCGCTTCGTATCCGCACCGATCGGCCCGCCGATCGAAGAAGCGCAGGATGAACTCAAGCAACTCCTCGTGCAGCATCCTGTGGAAGTCAGAATTCCCGAGGACCTTCCCAACGCGCGTATAGACTCGGCACGCATCAGGGAGGTCCTGGTGCACCTCATAGAAAACGCCGCAAAATATTCGCCCGCGGGCGCTCCAATCCGTATCACGGCGGAAGCCAAGGATCAGACACTGAACGTCAGCATCGCCGATCGCGGTCCTGGCATCGACGATTTTGAGCAATCCCTTGTCTTCGAGAAATTCTATCGGGGAAGAAATCAGCGTGTGCAAGTCCACGGAACCGGCATGGGACTGGCCATCTGCAAAGCCATCGTCGAAGCCCACGGTGGCCGGCTCGGTGTCACCAGCCAATTGGGCCGCGGGTCGGTTTTTTACTTTAGTTTGCCGGTGGCGTGAGAGGCTCTCGAACTCTAGCGGCCGATGGCCGCCGCTCGAGCGCTGTGATTGCTGGCAAGTAACTTCGACATGGTCTGATCGTCAGCGGGACGGGAGAAGAAGTAGCCTTGGGCCATCTCGCAGTCGAACTGCTTGAGCAAATTGACGTGTTCTTCCGTCTCCGCGCCTTCCGCCACTACTTTCAAACCGAGATTATGCGCAAGAATGATGATGGCGCGCACGATCGCGCAATTTTCCGGGTCCCTGTCCATATTCGAAATGAAGGCGCGGTCGATTTTCAAAGTGTCCACGGGAATCCTCCGCAAGCGGCTGAGCGACGAGTATCCGGTGCCAAAATCATCGATGCTCAAGCGCACACCAAGCGCCTTCAACTGCGCCAGCACGTGACCGGATTTCTCCGCATCGCCCATGGCAATGGTTTCTATGATCTCGAGCTGCAGGCAGCTGGGGTCAATCCCAGTCTGATCGAGACATTTTCCGATCTCGCCGGCTAGGTCGGGCAGCGCAAACTCTCTGGAGGTGACGTTTACGCTCATGGCTAGAGGTGGGTCAGAAGGAAATTCAGCCTGCCAGGATCGGAGACGTTCACAGGCTTCGCGCAGCAGTTTTCGATTCATGGGCACGATAAGCCCGGTTTCCTCCGCCACGCCAATGAACTCCATGGGAGGAACCACGCCCTCCGGACGCTGCCACCGCGTTAGCGCCTCAAAGCCCGCGATCTTGCCGGTTTGCAGCGACACAATGGGTTGGTAGTAGACGCGAAATTCTCCGTGGTCGAGGGCCTTGCGCAGGTCTGTTTCCAGCCGCAGCCGTTTCACCGCATTGGCGTGCATGGCTGTGTCGGAAACCTCACAGCGCGCCTTGCCCGCGCGCTTGGCGCGGTACATGGCGATATCCGCGTCGCGCACCAGATCCTCTGCTTGAGTATGAGGGCTGGTACTGGAAGCGATCCCAATGCTGGCCGATATTACGATTTCCTCCTGGTTGATGACAAAGGGAGTCGCCAGATCCGCTTGAATTCTTTCCGCAACGCGAACGGCTTCAATGGGATCCCGGATGTCGTCCAGAAGAATCGTGAACTCATCACCACCAAGCCTGGCCAAGTTGCCATCGCTGGCCAGCTTGCCACTCACCTCGGCCACGCGCGGACGCGAGACGGTGTCGACCCGCCGCACCGATTCCCTCAATCTTTGCGCGATTTGAATCAGCAATTCGTCGCCGGCAGAGTGTCCCAGACTGTCATTGACGATTTTGAATTCGTCGACATCAATAAGTAGTACGGCGAATTTGTAATTAGGGTGCCTTTTGGAGAGAGTGAGAGCATGCTGCAAGCGGTCGAGGAATAGAGCTCGGTTGGGCAGATTCGTGAGTCCGTCGTGGAACGCATTGTGGGCGAGCATTTCCTCAGCCCGTTTGCGCTCGGTGATGTCGCGGTTCACGATGACTAGTTTGTCGGCTTTGCCCTTTGCGTCTCGGATCGGGCTCGCGGTCGATTCTAGTGTGCGCCAGGACCCATCTTTATGGCGTACTCGATATTCCATCCGTTCTCCGTGACCACTAAGGCGAGCCTTTTCCGCTGCCTGTGCCACTCGTTGGCGATCGTCGGGATGAATTTGTTCGATCGACGAAGTGGCTTTCAGATCTTCCGTCGAATATCCGAGAACTCTTAGATAGGCAGGACTGTTGTACAGCCGCCGTCCATCGCCGTCCACGAGCGCGATCATATCGGCGGCGTTTTCACTAATGAGTTGAAAAAGCTGATCGCGCTCAGCCAGCTGGCGTCGAATACGGTGGAGCTGCAGATGCTGATAGATTGCGTAAAAATCGAAGAGCAATACGAGAGCTGCCAGTCCGCGTACCCATTCCTTCAGATCAAACCAGTACGCAACATTGGTCTCCTGATTGAACCAGGGGAAAGTGAACGAAATAATTCCCAAGGTCAAAGCCAGAGTTACGGCAACAGCGAAACCCCACAGCCACCATTCGCGACCTTCGATGCGACGCATCTCGACCGGAATCGCCTCGGGGCTGTGACGTCCCACTTGTTGGAATGATTGCGGGTTCATGCGGTATGTCTATTCTCGCGCAAACTACGCCGGTTACAACCTGCCAAAAGAGCATAGGAAGGGTTACGAAAGGAGCGATGCCAACATGAGAGATGACTACTAGACCGCACCCAACGTGCGATTCCCGCGAGGCCTTTTTTAGCTGGAATCGGCAACTACGGCTTCGAACTTCGGTTGATTCAACTGCATCAGCGCTGCCGCGAGACCTCGCCACATACTTCCGGGGACATGTCGAGTCGCTGTCAGACATAGTCGCTGTGGTCTCAGCATCAGATGAAGTAAGTGCGTTGTGCGGAAGCGTTACGAAAGCCCGCTGACGGCGCCTTGGAAATTTGTCAACCGCTGTGGGTTTGGTGGGCCCACTAGGATTCGAACCTTCTTGACCTTTACAAACAGATGTAGTAAATCATTAAAGGAGGCAAAGGTGGCAACGTGGCAGGACCGAAGAAACTATCGAGATTGGAATTTCGGATTATGGAGGCGCTCTGGACGCGGGGAGAATGCTCTATTCGTGAAATTCAAGAGGCCTTTCCTTCGAAGCTAAGGCCTGCGTACACAACAATCCAAACTACTGTTTATCGCTTGGAAGCTAAGAATATTGTCCGGCGAGTGAAAAAGGTCGGGAACTTCCACATCTTTGCAGCGGAGGTTTCGCGCGACGCTGCTCAGCGACGGTTGATCGATGATCTGCTTGCACTTTTTGGAGGGCGCACTCAACCAGTCATGGCGCACCTCATCGAGTCTGGCAAGCTGTCTCTTGCAGATGTGAAAGACGCGGAACAGGCATTACGAAGCCTTTCGCCCAAGGAGAGATGACCATGATGCTTCCGGCATTCTGGAATGAAGCCTGGACTGCTGTACTGGTCAATCATCTCTGGCAGTCAAGCGTGGTGGTATTGATCGCGTGGCCCCTCACATTGGCCATGCGAAGCAATCAGGCCCGGACGCGCTACTGGGTGTGGATGATCGCTTCCGTGAAATTTCTGATTCCGTTTTCGCTTCTGGTCACTGCCGGTGAGTTGTTGCGCACAGCAGTGGCTTCGCCGATCCAGCGGCCTGCGTTCGCGGCCGTGATGGAGCAAATCACGGAGCCCTTCTCTCAGGCTACGTCGGCCGCAGACCATCTCAGCAAAGCGCCCCTCGTTCCCGAGCACTATGCCAGTCTGCTATGGATACTCCTGGTTGGAGTCTGGCTGTCCGGATTTCTCTCCATCGTATGTTCGTGGGTTCGCGGCTGGTGGACGATCCTGGCCGCAGTCCGCGCATCTTCACCAATGCACATAAAGCTGTCAGCCAAGGTGCCTGTTCTCTCTTCACCTCGCTTGCTTGAACCCGGCGTGTTCGGCATTTTTCGTCCCGTGCTTCTGCTGCCGGAAAGCATCATTCACCGGCTCTCCGCACCGCAGCTCAGCGCCATCATCGCCCATGAACTGTGGCACATTCGGCGGCGCGATAACCTCACCGCCTCCATCCACATGCTGGTGGAAGCGGCATTCTGGTTTCATCCCGCCGTGTGGTGGATCGGGGCTCACCTACTGGAAGAGCGTGAGCGGGCCTGCGACGAGGCTGTGTTGCAAGCGGGCAACAAAGCAGAAGTTTACGCGGAAGGAATTCTTAGCGTGTGCATGTTCTACGTCGAGTCTCCATTGACATGTGCGTCCGGAATTAGCGGCTCCAATCTCAAACAGCGGATCGCTCGCATCATGACACAGGGCTTTGCGCGCGAGCTCACATTCGGCAGAAAAATACTGTTGGCCACAATTGGCTTAGCCACCGTAATACTCCCGATCGGTTCTGGCCTACTGAACGCAATCTCCAGCCCGGCTCAGTCGCAAGCCTCAAATACTGTCAGTGCTCATGTCTACGAGGTCGCTTCCATCAAGCCAAACAAATCTGGCGAGAATAGGGTCAGAATGATGATTAGGCCGGACGGCCTTAGTGCAACAGGCGCTACGCTGGACATGCTCATTCAAAACGCTTACGGAGTCCGGTACTTCCAGATCGCGGGGTCGCCGAGCTGGTCTAAATCTGAAAGATACGATATCGAGGCAAAAATGGACGGCTCCATCGTTGAAGAACTGCGGAAGCTTAGCGAAGATCAGCGCAAGATTGAGACCCGACGCATGCTTCAGGCGCTTTTGGCCGACCGCTTCCAACTGAAGCTCCATAGCGATACCAAGGAACTTCCTTTGTATGCGTTGGTAATTGCGAAAAATGGTTCGAAACTTCAACCAGCAAAATCCGGCGACACTTACCCGAACGGATTCAAAGGCCCCGAAGTTCACGGAGGGGCGGGGATGATTCTCATGGAAGGAGATGGGGGGCCGGTAACGGGTCAAGGAATTCCGATCAGAGACTTGGTTAACCTGTTGTCGCAGCAACTGGGCCGCACTGTTCTGGATCGGACCGGTCTGACGGGCAAATATGACTTCACACTGAAGTGGGCACCGGATGAGAACCGAGGTCCGCCGGGTCCGCCTGGAATTGACAACTCTCCCCCGACCGATTCTTTGGGGCCTTCGATCTTCACTGCAGTTCAGGAACAGCTTGGACTGAAACTGGAATCAGAAAAAGGACCGGTAGAGATTCTCGTCATCGATCATGTAGAGAAGCCTTCGGAGAATTAGTTGAGGGTGGCTCATTCGCAGTTATGAGAGGATTGTGAAAATCATGCCTCAGTGCATTTCGCGCAAGCTCGATTTCAGCAAGAAGCTACTGCCTGCAGTTGCCGCGATCGCCGTGACAGTCTTTTTCGGCCTGGCCCAAATCACGCGAGTCCACGCTCAAGCCACGGCTCAGAATCCGACACAGAACATCGCCGACACCTGGCAGGGCACTCTCCACGCCGGCAAAGATCTTCGGATAGTGGTGAAGATTTCAAACGCGGATGGGGGCGGGTACAAAGCGGTGTTGTATAGCATCGACCAGGGCGGAGATCCCCTTCCAGTAACCAAAATTACGTTGGAAGGTACGACCGTGAAAATGTCGCTCACGGTCATCGGCGGCGCGTATGAAGGCAAGCTGAGTGCAGACGGCAAGACGTTTGCCGGCAACTGGAGTCAAGGACCCAATCCGCTCCCGCTAAACCTGACGCGTGCCACACCCGAAACGGAATGGACCATTCCGCCGCCAGCACCCAAGTTGCCGCCGATGGCCGCTAACGCCAACCCGAGCTTTGAGGTTGCCACGATCAAGCCGAGCAAACCGGACGATCAACGAAAAGCGTTCCTCGTAAGGGGGAATCGCTTCCAGATTATCAACGAGACGCTGAGTGAGATGATTTCGTTTGCCTACGGAGTCCATGCCAAGCAGGTCATAGGCGCCCCGGACTGGGTCGAGAAGGATAAATTCGATATTGACGCAAAGCCCGATGGCGAAGGTGCACCCAGCGAAAAGCAATGGAAAGGCATGCTGCAGAAGCTGCTTGTCGAGCGCTACAAGCTTACCTTTCACCACGACAAGAAAGAGCTTTCGGTTTATGTGCTGACCGCTGCCAAGGCGGGCCCAAAGCTTACCAAGAGCGAAGGGGATCCAAATGGTCTCCCTGGGCTGTTCTTCCATGCGTTGGGTGATTTGCATGTGACCAACGCAAATATGGCTGACTTCGTCGGGTTGATGCAGCAGACTGTGCTCGACCGCCCGGTGCTCGATCAGACTGGACTCGCAGGAAGGTTCGACTTCACCCTCAAGTGGACGCCCGACGACTCGCAGTTCGCCGGCATGGCAGCCAAGACTCCTCCCCCAACAGACAGCGCCAACGCGCCACCCAACCTGTATACCGCCATTCAGGAGCAGATCGGGCTCAAGCTGGACGCCACCAAGGCACCGGCTGAGGTCCTCGTCATCGACCATGTCGAGAAACCTTCGGAAAACTGACGCGGAATGAAGCTTGGGGAGAAACGAAAGCAGTGTCGCAGCTGCGAGTGCATCGATCCTTAAATTTCGTTTGTGCCCTGCTATGCACTCTAGCACCGCTCGCATTCCCCTCGCTGGCAGCGGCATCGCAGTATCACGGCCAGATCACCTTTCATGGCTGGCCTGTTCCCGGAGCTACGGTCACGGTGACGCAAGGTACGAAAAGCGTCAGTACAGTCTCTGACCAAGGAGGCCTCTATACCTTCCCAGACCTGACGGATGGATCCGCAAAGATCAAGATCGAAATGCAATGCTTCTCGACGATCGAAGCCGAAGTGACCATCACGCCGGATACGCTCACAGCTAAGTGGGAATTGGCGTTGCTTCCGCTCGACCAGATGATGGCGCGCGCGAAACTGGCGCCGGACGAGCCGCTTGTTGTTAGCTCTGCGGCCCTGAAAAAGCCCGCAGCATCGGGCTCTTCAAATGGCAACCTTCCGGCGATACCTAAGCCCGAAGACGCTTCGAGCCAGCAATCTTCGGACGGTTTGCTCGTCAACGGCAGCGTCAACAATGCGGCGACTTCGAAGTTTTCGCTCGACCAGGCATTTGGCAACAGAAGGCCCAACAGCAAGAGCCTCTACACTGGGGGGTTTGCCGCTATTCTCGACAACTCTGCCCTCGACGCGCGTCCCTACTCGCTTAGTGGATTCGATACGCCGAAGGCCTCCTATAATCACCTCACTGGCATCTTTACGTTCGGGGGACCGATCAAGATCCCGCACCTGCTCCCGCACGGGCCCACTTTCTTTGTTGCCTACCAGTGGACGAGAAACCACATTGCCGAAACAGAGTCTGGCCTCGTACCGACCGCGGCGGAACGTGCGGGCGATCTCGCTGATCTGCTCAACCCTCTCGGCCAACCGGTTACGATTTTCAATCCCCTAACGGGCCTGCCGTTTCCTGGCAATGTTGTACCCGTCAGCCCACAGGCGCAGGCCCTGTTGCAGCTTTATCCATTGCCCAACATTGCTGGCGGTTCACTCTATAACTACCAAATGCCAGTTCTCAACAGCAGCCATCAAGATGCGCTACAGTCGCGGTTGGACAAGACGCTCGGCCGCAAAGACGAACTCTACGGAAACTTCAATCTCCAGAGCACAAGGGCAGGCAACGCCAACCTGTTCGGTTTCACCGATACGACCGATACTCTCGGCGTCAATGCGAACGTCAACTGGTCTCACCGTTTCAGCCAGCATCTCTTTGTCTACGCAAGCTATCATTTCAGCCGACTCCGAACGAACGTTGTCCCTTATTTTGAAAATCGCCAGAATGTCTCAGGCGCGGCGGGAATCTTTGGGAACGATCAGGACCCATCCAACTGGGGGCCACCCACGCTGAACTTTTCAAGCGGCATCACCGCCCTGAGCGACGGGCTGAGCTCATTCAATCGCGCCCGCACCGATGGCTTCTCGGGTTCTACAGCCATCTATCACGGCCGTCATAATCTCACCATCGGTGGCGATTTTCGTAAGCAGCAGTTCAACGACTTCTTCCAGCAGAACCCCCGCGGCATTTTCACCTTTACCGGAGCAGCAACACAGGGCACGGTCAATGGCGCTACAACTGGCGGCTCCGACCTTGCGGACTTCCTGATCGGGATACCGGATACCAGCGCAGTCGCCTTTGGCAACGCGGACAAATATCTTCGCGAATCTGTCTACGACGCCTACGCAGCTGATGACTGGCGCATTTTGTCGACCCTCACGATTAATGCTGGCCTGCGTTGGGAGTACGGCGCGCCGATGACTGAACTCCTGGGACGCCTCGTCAATCTCGACGTGGCTCCAGACTTTACAGCCGTGGCTCCGGTCCTCGGCAGCGATCCAGTAGGCCCGCTCACTGGCATCCACTATCCGAGTTCTCTCATTCGTCCGGACAGGCGCGGGTTTGAACCGCGAGTCGGCATCTCGTGGCGTCCGATTCCAGCTTCGACCATCGTTGTCCGCGCCGGCTATGGCATTTATCACGACACCTCCGTCTATCAGACATCGGCGCTCAACCTTGCCCAGCAGGCGCCGCTTTCGAAGAGTCTGAGTGTCGAGAACAGTTCCGCCTGCCCACTCACGCTGGCGAATGGCTTCACGCCATGTTCCTCGACGACCAGCGACTCCTTCGCAGTCGACCCCAATTTTCGCGTCGGATATGCGCAGACCTGGCAACTGGCCGTACAGCGCGACCTACCGGGCGCGCTTCAGCTAACAGCAACCTACCTTGGCATCAAAGGTACGCGAGGCGTTCAGCAGTTCCTGCCCAACACCTACGCGATTGGCGCGACCAATCCTTGTCCCAGCTGTCCGTTGGGGTTCGTCTATCAAACTTCGGGTGGCGACTCAACCCGCCAATCGGGCCAGATCCAACTGCGCCGTAGGCTCCTCAATGGATTTACCGCGTCACTGCTCTACACCTTTTCAAAGTCGATCGACGATGATGCTTTCCTTGGCGGTCTAGGACACGTCACAGCGAGCGCGCAAGGTCAGAGTTCGAGTGATTCGGCATTCACCGGAGCACCGACGCTAAGCGCGGCCACACCAACACCGGCCATCGCGCAGAATTGGCTGAATCTGAATGCCGAGCGCTCGCTCTCTAGCTTTGATCAACGTCACCTGCTCAGTGTGCAAGTCCAGTACACAAGCGGCGAAGGCCTTGGCGGTCGAACCCTGATGACCGGGTGGCCGGGCAGGCTCTTCAAAGGCTGGACTGTCCTTAATAAAATTGTCGTTGGAACTGGCCTGCCAGAAACTCCTGTCTATTTGGAAGCCGTGCCCGGAACAGGATTCACCGGCACGATCCGTCCAGACCCTACTGGCGCTCCCATTTCCACGTCGGGAGCGAGTCCACACCTCAACATCGCCGCCTACACCGCGCCGCTGCCCGGCCAATGGGGAACTGCAGGCAGGAACTCGATTACCGGCCCCGACCAGTTCAGCCTCGATAGCTCGCTTGCACGCACGTTCCGTCCGAACACGCGTTTCTATCTGGATGCCCGCGTGGATGCAACCAACTTGCTCAACCATGGTGTCTTCACCGGCTGGAACACGACCATTAACAGTACGCAATTCGGTCTTCCCGTTGCCGCCAACCCAATGCGCAGCCTCGAGATCTCGCTGCGCCTGAGGTTCTGAGATGAGAATGCTGCTGGCCATTATCCTTCTGCTAACCGCCTCTTACGAACATGCTCAGCAGGTCGGTCAAAACAAGTCTCCCAGCGAATCGACGACGTACACCTTCACTGCTAAGTCGCAACTGGTCGTCGAAACAGTGGTAGTAGAGGATAAGCAGGGCAAATTCATAGAGGGACTGACCGTCAAGGATTTCGCGGTCACCGAGGACGGCGCCTCACAGAAAGTCACGTTTTGCGAGCACGAGGACCTCGCCGCCAATGCTTCGCCCTTGCCAGTCGCAGCGCCCGGCAGCGAGGAAATCCAAATCTACAAACGACTCGCCCGTACTCAGGTCTCGCCTGAAACCCCGGATACGGAACGTTACAAGAATCGCCGCCTGCTGGCTCTTTATTTCGACATGTCTGCGATGCGTCCGGCCGACCAACTCCGGGCCCTTTCCGCCGCTGAACAATTTCTCCGCACGCAAATGACAACCGTCGATCTCGTTTCCATCCTCCGCTACCAAGGCGGTGCTGTCGACATCCTCCAAGACTTCACCGCCGATCGCAACAAGCTGCTGAGCATCCTCCAGACTCTCGTCGTGGGCGAGGGCCAGGGATCAGCCGAGACGATTGACGACGCCAGTAGCGCGGATACGGGAACGGCGTTTGGACAGGACGATAGCGAGTTTAACGTTTTCAACACAGATCGTCAGCTCTCCGCTTTGCAGACCGCAGCCAAGATGCTCGGCCAGCTGAACGAGAAGAAGTCCCTCATCTATTTCGCCAGCGGACTCCGCCTCAACGGTGTCGACAACCAGGCCCAGCTTCATGCCACGGTCGACGCCGCTATCAAAGCAGGCGTCTCTTTTTGGCCGGTCGACGCGCGCGGTCTCGTCGCTGAGGCTCCACTGGGCGACGCGACCCAAGGCTCGCCCGGTAATTCTGGGGTCTACACAGGTGCCGCCGCCCTCGCCAATACCACAAACTTCCAGCAGTCGCAGGACACTCTGTATGCCCTTGCCGGCGACACCGGTGGCAAAGCGCTCTTCGATAACAATGATCTGACCCGCGGCATCGTGCAGGCCCAGCAAGCTATCTCCGACTACTACATCCTTGGCTACTACACCAGCAACACGGCCCAGAACGGCAGGTTCCGCCGCGTCAAAGTCTCGCTCACGAACGATTCCGGCGCGAATCTCACTTACCGTCAGGGCTACTACGCTGACAAGCAATTCAGCCGTTTTACCGCTGTCGACAAAGAGCGCCAGCTCGAAGACGCGCTGATGCTTGACGACCCGATTACGGAACTCTCCATCGCAATGGAGATCGATTACTTCCAGCTCAACCGAGCCGAATACTTCGTCCCCATCGTAGTTAAAATTCCTGGGCGCGAATTGGCTCTTGCCAAGCGGTTCGGTGCCGAGCACACCCTCATCGACTTCGTCGGTGAAATCAAGGATCTCATCGGCGGCACCACCGTCAGCAACGTCCGCGATAACGTCAACATCAAGCTCTCGAACGCAACCGCAGCGGAGCTCGCGCGGCGCCCCATCGAGTACGACACCGGCTTCACGCTCTTGCCAGGAAAGTACATGATCAAGTTCCTGGCGCGCGACGATGAAACTGGCAGAATCGGCACCTATCAAACGGTCTTCGTGATCCCAAACCTGAACAAAGAGGATAAGCACGTCCCCATTAGCTCGGTCGTGCTGAGCAGCCAGCGGGTCGACCTAAAAGAGGCGCTTTATGACGTGGAGAAAGGCGCCCATAGAGAGAAAGAGGCAGCGGTTAACCCCCTCGTGCAGAACGGAGAGAAGCTTGTCCCCAGCGTGACTCGAGTTTTCAGTACGAGTCACGAGATTTACGTCTACCTCCAGGCCTATAAGCAACCGGTCCAGGGCAGCCCGCCCTCAAGCCAACCTCTTTTTGGCTTTGTCAGTCTTTATCTCGGGGACAACAAAGTTCTCGAAACCCCGCCTATTGCAGTCGCTTCCAATGCTACGAGTCGGCTCGCAATCATCCCTCTCAGTTTCAGCGTTAGCATTGATCACCTCATTGCCGGAGATTACGACTGCCAGATCACGGTGCTTGACCCGGCAGCACAGAAGACAACCTTCTGGCGAGCTCCAATTCTGATTGTTCCTTAGCACGCTACCTATGCCGCGAATCTTCCGCTATCCGTCTTAGCGTACAGCCGTACCGAAGGATTAATGTGAAATCAGATTTTGGGCTACGAACTTGTCCCCATCGAACCCAAGGCTGCGTAACGAACCGTTTCAGCGCGCGGGAGTTTCTTGGAAGCATCCGGTTCTTGTCTCGGATGTTGGCGGCGAAGCGAAGTGAGTGACGGTGCAGGCAGAGTAGGAAGATGGGCAAAAGGCTTGCGCCGTCTACAACGCATTCTGAAACAGCCTGACAGCAGCCTCAGGATCATCCACTTCGACGATCAACTGGTTGTACCGCTCGTCATGCAGGTCAATCACGATGGTTTTGTCGGGATCGTGAACATCCCAGAAGACTCGCTTGCCGTCCTGATAAAACGTTCCCGCCGTGATGACGCCGGGGACACTGGTTCCGGGCATTCTAATGCCGTGATACCAGCCACGTGCGGCTTCCGGGTCTGCTCGGACAGCCGCAATGTGAACGAGCGGTATTTCGAGGCTGCTCTTGAAAGCCCAGAGCTTGTCCGCGCCCCGGACGTGCAACGTCAGTTTTCCGTCCGCTATCGATAAATCAACCAAGGCGAGGCTCCGTGCTGGATGTCTTCGGTCATCGTGCTATGAGAATAGCCGATCCGGAATCTCCGTGGGTACCAAGGGCTCGGTGCGCTCCTCATCATCATTCACCACACTGGCGGCCAAAGTCCGACCCCGACGTTCTTGGCACCGCTGATAGAGACAGAGGTCTTACAACATTGCCCGAGAGCATTGGATCAGAACCTAATCCGGCGTCACCCCGAGGTATTCTTCGTGTCCTTCGAACACCTCCCGCAGGAGTTTTTCAAGTCGCTGTTTCAGAGTGACGGAGGCGCCACTTTCATTCGACCCTTTTTTCGTGTTGACGGTCAATTCGGCGGTGGGAATCGCATTCGCAACCATAAGCAGGCCTCCTCGTTCCTAAGTGGGGAATCCCGCAACTCTTCTTCTACCTGCGAACTATAAGAACTCGGACAAACTGGTTCGCAGTTCGACGGTGCAGCTCTTGTTCGCCGCGCTCACCGTGGTAGTCATACTGCGCGAGTTCCGCTTTCCCGGCAATGGAGAGGTCTGAAGATTGTCTGAATTCTTCTGAAGGATCAACTTCCACGGCCCGAACCTTTACCCCGCTTTCATAATGGTGCAATCCAACCAATGTTCGTTACAGCTTCGCACTCAAATCCAATAGATCGGCGGCTTATCAATAAAATGCCTTCGTTTGTCGAGGAGGTCACGTGATCGCAAGAATCTGGCACGGGCAGAAGAGTTGCAGTTGTTCTACATCAAGCCTCAAAACAAGTGCTCGATGGCCCCGAAGGTATAGATGCAGGCCAGCGATCCGACCCCCAAAAGCAGGGGGCGAAAGGCCGCAGAAAACGGACTCAAAATTTGACCCGTTGTAAACCACCGGGCGAGAGCGACCGATAATCCATAAAATCCGTGATTTTGGTGCTGCACAGCCCATCGTTGTGCCGTTCTCGTTGACTCCACGTCTTCCCGTCCCTAAGATTGCCATCCAGAGTTTCTTGCCCGGTCATGATCGGCCAAACCATCTCGCACTACTGCATCATCGAGAAATTGGGCGGCGGCGGGATGGGTGTCGTTTACAAGGCTCAAGACACCGAGCTTGGTCGCTTCGTCGCCCTGAAGTTTCTTCCCGAGGGCTTAGCCCAAGACCCGCAGGCGCTAGAACGCTTTCGCCGCGAAGCTCGCGCTGCATCTGCACTAAACCATCCGAACATCAGCACGATCTATGAAATCGGCAAGCACGATGGTCGTTCGTTCATCGCCATGGAGTTTCTGGACGGGCTAACGCTGAAACACAGCATTGGCGGTCGTCCCATGGAAACCGAAACCATTCTGTCGCTGGCTATAGAGATCGCTGACGCGCTGGATGCCGCTCACGCTGCTGGCATTGTCCACCGAGACATTAAGCCTGCCAACATCTTCGTGACGAAACGAGGGCACGCCAAGATTCTGGATTTTGGGTTGGCGAAGGTTACGGCTACCCCAAGCTCACAGGACGCTGGCGAGTCCGCACGATCCACCGTAGCATTGGAAGAACACCTAACCAGTCCCGGCACGGCGATGGGAACTGTTGCCTATATGTCGCCAGAGCAAGTGCGAGCAAAGGAACTGGATGCGCGGACGGATTTGTTTTCGTTCGGCGCTGTGATGTATGAGATGACGACGGGAACATTGCCGTTCCGAGGCGAAAGCACCGGAGTCGTCTTCGAGTCCATCCTGAGCCGGGCAGCTGTTCCTGCGGTAAGGCTCAATCCTGATGTGCCGCCCGACTTAGAACGGATTATCAGTAAGTGTCTGGAGAAGGATCGCAGTCTCCGATACCAGCACGCCTCCGACATTCGCACTGATTTGCAAAGGCTGAAGCGGGATACGGAGTCGGCGCGAATGCCAGCAGCACTAAGGGCTGAAGCCGCCGCTCATCCACGAATGCTCTGGAAGGCGATAATTCCAGTTGCATTAGCCGCCGTTGTGCTCGGAGCGGGCAGTTACTTCTACCTTCACCGCACACCCAAGCTCAGCGACAAGGACACCATCGTTCTCGCCGATTTTGCCAACCGCACGAATGATGTGGTATTCGACGACACGCTGAAGACCGCGCTCAGCGTTTCACTGCGGCAGTCGCCGTTCCTGAATCTGCTTTCGGACAGCGAAGTGGCAAAGACGTTGCAACTGATGACTCGCCCGGCGGGTACGAAACTCACACCGGGGGTAGTCCGCGAGCTTTGCCAGAGGGCGGGCAGCAAGGCCTACATTGGCGGAGCAATTGACAGTCTGGGCAGTGAGTACGTTCTGGGCTTGAAGGCGGTGAATTGCCAGAACGGAGACACGCTGGCCGAGGAGCAGGTTACGGCGCTATCCAAGGAGAAGGTGCTGGATGCACTGGGCGAAGCGGCATCCAAGCTCAGGGGCAAAATGGGCGAATCGCTGTCTACAGTACAGAAGTTTGATGCTCCACTTGCAGAGGCCACCACGTCTTCCCTTGAAGCTTTGAAAGCGTACAGCCTTGGCAACCGGACGGCTAACGAGAAAGGCCCCGCTGCAGCTCTACCTTACCTTCAGCGTGCCATCGAACTGGACCCGAATTTTGCCATGGGCTACAGGGCAGTGGGCGGCATCTACCTCACTCTTGGCGAGGTAGGTCGCGCCAGAGATTACCTGACCAAAGCGTTCCAGTTGCGGGAACATGCCAGCGAGCGGGAAAAACTGTCGATCACAGCTACCTACTATCAGTATGTAACCGGGGAACTGGATAAAGCGGCTCTGACGCTTCAGGAGGAAATTGAGAGCTACCCGCGTGGAACCAGCGGGTATACCGACTTGGGTATAGTGTATGGCGCACAGGGGCAGTACGAGAAAGGTGTGGAGAACATGCGGCAAGGCCTGCGCCTTGCACCGGATCGGGTAACTAGTTACGGGTGGATCGGCAACTTCACACTCGCCTTGCAACGGTTCGACGAAGCGCGACAGATCATTCACGAGGCGCAGGCGAGAAAACTGGACAACGACATATTCCACAATGCTCTCTACGGTCTGGCGTTTCTCGACTCGGACTCCGCAGCGATGGCGGAACAGCGGCAGTGGTATGCGGGCGAGCCAGATTACGAGAACGAGGGCCTCGCGCTGGCATCAGACACTGAGGCGTACGGAGGGCATTTAGCCAAAGCGCGGGAACTGACCAAGCGGGCCGTGGACTCCGCCGCACGAACGGACAACACGGAAAATGCGGCGATCTATCTGACGAATGCTGCTCTGCAACAAGCGGCTTACGGCAATCCTGCGGAAGCGCGGCAATCTGCGGCAGAGGCTTTGAAACTCGTTCCCACCAGTCAGGGCGTCGAGGTCGAAGCCGCGCTTGCATTTGCCATGGCGGGCGATACTGCGCGAGCCGAGTCTTCCGCACAAGACCTAAACAAGCGTTATCCGCTGGATACGCAGATGCAGTCTCTCTGGCTGCCAGCGATTGAGGCGCAGTTGGCGCTGGACAGAAAGAATCCGCCCGCTGCCATTGCCGTCCTGCAAGCTGCATCAGCCTTCGAGCTGGGTGAAATCCTGTTCGTCAATAATATTTCCTGCCTCTATCCAACATACATTCGCGGCGAGGCGTATTTAGCTGCTGGACAAGGTAAGGACGCCGCCGCCGAGTATCAGAAAATCATTGACCAAGGTGGCATAGTCTGGAACTGCTGGACCGGAGCCTTGGCGCATCTCGGAGTAGCGCGTGCCAATGCCTTGCAATCGAGAACCTCACAGGGAGCGGATGCCGATGCCGCCCGTGTCCGTGCGCTTGCCGACTACAAAGATTTCCTCACGCTCTGGAAAGACGCCGACCCCGACATCCCCATCCTGAAAGAAGCCGAGGCGGAGTACGCGAAGTTGCAATAGCAGCGGGCGTCATCCAACGATGTCTGGTTCGTCGGCAGAGATTGTCAACTGTCGCGATCAGGCGTGGGTGTTGAAAAACTCATCTCTGCAAAATTCGCGCAAATAAAATTGCGTCAGGATGACCTATACGCGATCTTCTCGGGTCGGGTGGACATTTTCTATCCCCCAAAATTTGGCGGTTTTGGACTGAAAGGGATTTTTTCAACACCCACAGGCGATAGATGGGATGAGAAGGTCGATCCCCGATCACGGATGGCGTTAAGCTAGCGGTGATCAACGCACTCAACGTGCAATCACATGAAAAGGAGATCGA